>Ga0256841_1000464_pt1 | contig 42019 bp, 40 predicted proteins | sample 356308metaG_FD_185971 | JGI IMG/M metagenome (GOLD analysis project Ga0256841, IMG submission 185971) | Hydrothermal vent microbial communities from Mid Atlantic Ridge, Atlantic Ocean - 356-308 | ecosystem: Environmental > Aquatic > Marine > Hydrothermal vents | place: Atlantic Ocean: Mid...
TGGGCGTCAATGCTGTTGGCATCATTCTGACGGGTATGGGAAATGACGGTGCCCAGGGGTTGAAAGAGATGCAAGCTGCAGGTGCGCCCACAATTGCCCAGGATGAGAAGACCAGTGTAGTTTGGGGCATGCCGGGAAAAGCCGTGGAATTGAATGCTGCTGATCGTATTTTGCCTCTGGGACGGATTACTCCCGCTGTACACGAAATCATTTCAGAAATGCTGGAGACCGCCTGATCAGTCAAGCCGAACAACAGGCCAGTAATAGAATTTTTGGACTCCTCCATGGTTTTTTAACCATTCATTTTTACTTTAATTACTAAGAGATCACCAGGAAGTGGAATGTATCTTGCCTTAACCATTGCAAGGTGTTTTCTGTTTTTTCGGGACGGTAAGAGAATCTTTAAAGGAATTGTGAATCGTTCCGATAAACCAGGTAGAGGTAAGACGAGAATCTGATGATCAACTTTGTTAAAAATAATCCCCTGGCGCTATTTATAAGCCTATTATCAATTGCCAGTCTGATATGGTTGGGAATTGACACGTATCAGCTGGGGATCGCTTTATTACCTGTTCTTGCATGGATGTGGACAACCAGTCGTTCAGGTACTGTTGCCCAAACTATCAAGCCTGAAGAAGCAGAAGGAGAAAATGATCGGCAGAACGATGACGAGTTATACACTGTCCTTTCCGAAGCCAATCACCAACTGGAAAGTGAGCTGCGAGAAGTTCAGGAACATCTGCAACAAATTCGGGGGCTGGTACACGAAGCCGTACAGACCCTGAATGACAGTTTCAATCATCTACACACTGATAGTCAGTCCCAGAGCGAACTGATGCAGAAGTTACTGGATGATATGGACAGTGCGAATCACTCTGATGAGGATGATTCAGGCGAAGGGAAAGTCACACTGACACGATTTGTGGAAGAAACAACCGAAGTGATGGACTACTTTGTCAACTTCCTTGTCCAAAGCAGTAAGGACAGTATTGATACTGTATCCGGTATCGATGATATGGCTGACGAGATGGAAGGAATTTTCCAACTGCTTGCGGATGTAAAATCAATTGCCGATCAGACCAATCTGCTGGCACTCAATGCTGCCATTGAAGCTGCACGTGCAGGAGAGGCTGGACGGGGATTCGCTGTGGTGGCAGACGAGGTGAGGAACCTGTCGATTCGTTCCAATCAATTCAATGAACAGATCAGGGCCAGAGTCGAGAAGGCTCAGCAGACCATCAGCAATACACGAGAGCTCGTGGGACATTCAGCTTCGGCCGATATGACTGTGATCGTTTCAGGTAAAGGCCGTATCGAACAGATGATGCAGGATTTGCAGGCAATGGAAGGAGTCTTTGAACACTCCGTCATTCAGGCCCGGGCACTGGCCACCAGTATTGGTGAGGGTACGGCGCATGCTGTAAGGAGCCTGCAATTTGAGGATATCGTACGTCAGGTCAGTGAGCATGCAGAAAACCGTATCAAGGCAATTGAACAGTTCATGCGATCACTGGATGAGGAGATTACAGCGTACCTGCGAAAGAATTCCGAGGAATCGATTGCAAGGATTCGTGAGAATCTGCAGTCGTTCATCGAACAGGCTTCTGAGTCGGGACAGAGTCCGGCAGCTCAGGACTCAATGTCAGAAGGAGAAATTGAGCTTTTTTAGGGAAAACGTCAGAAATAAGGAGTAATACTATGTCAGTAACAGCACAGGCACTTGAAAACGGTAAGATGATGAAGATCCAGATTTCGGATCGATTCGATTTCAACATTCACAAAGATCTGCGAAATATCTACAAAGACAATCAGCCCGGTTGTCAGTACATCATCGATCTCAAAGAAGCCTCCTACATGGACAGCTCAGCACTGGGAATGCTGCTGCAACTGCGCGAACATGCCGGTGGCAGTAAGGATGCCGTCAAGATTACCAATGCGGATCAGAACATCAAGGAGATCTTGCGCATTGCCAATTTCGACAAACTGATGACCGTAGAGTGATTCAGCCAACCAGGAAAATCATGAATGGATCTTGAAATCGAGGGCGGAACGACTGTCCGTCCTCCTGCTGAGCAAGCTGATCGTGAAAATAAAAATTTTACCGATCAAAACCAAAAAACAACATTGCTGATTGTGGATGATGATGCGGTCAACCGCATCGTTCTCAAGGGCATGTTGCTCAAGAATGGCTATGGTGTTCTTGTCGCCGGTAATGGGAGGGAGGCGATTGAGATGTTCAGGAAGGAACAGCCCGATCTGATCCTGATGGATATCATGATGCCGGAAATGGACGGGTATGAAGCGACTGCGATTATCAAACAAGAAGCAGGGGACAACTTTGTACCGATCATGTTCCTCACGGCACTCACGGATGATGCGGCACTGGCAAGGTGTGTCGAATCTGGGGGCGATGATTTCCTCTCCAAGCCCTATAACCCAATTGTGCTTAACGCAAAAATTGATGCCTTGTTGAGAACACGTCAAATTTACCATGAGAAAAAAAATGAACATGAGGCATTACTGATCAGGGAGGAAGAGATTGCACAGGATCTGGACATTGCAGAGCGTATTCTGTCAAAAATCTCGAAAGAGGAAGCCTTCGATGTTTCCAATATCAATTATTACCTGTCACCCATGGAACAGCTCAATGGGGACATCATCATTACTGCAAATAAACCGGATGGCAGCAAGATATATCTTTTGGGTGATTTTACTGGTCATGGGTTGGGCGCTGCGATTGGTGGACTGATTGTTTTTGATGTTTTCAAGGCCATGGCATCCAAAGGGTTTGCCATGGACGCGATCATCTCCGAACTCAACCGGAAACTGAGAGAGATCTTGCCAGTAGGACGTTTCCTTGCCGCAGGTATCGTAGAACTCTATCCCGAGTATGCAACAGCATCGATCTGGAATGGAGGGCTCCCCGATATTTATATTTGCAAGAATCAGAAAGGAAAAATCAGAAATATTAAATCCTCACATCTTCCTCTGGGGGTGTTGGATAGCAATGAACTGGATACAACACCAGAAATTGTGCGGATCGATCATGGAGATCAGATCCTGCTTTATTCAGATGGGTTGATTGAAGCCGAAAATGGTAATGGAGAATTTTTCGGTACTGAAAGGCTTGAAAAATTTCTTATAGAAAACGATGTTCCAGAAAAACTCTTTTCCAGACTACTTATTGACGTGGAAGAGTTTACTCGCGGGTGTCCACAGCGGGATGATTTGTCGATACTGGAGATTATTTGTGATCCCGAAAAAGGCGAAGGCAAAACAAAGGAAATAAAGGCCCGGGTTTTATTACCTCCGGTTCACTGGAACATGAGTCTCCAGTTTGAAGCTGATGCAATCAAAAACGCCGACCTCATCCCTTCACTGGTGCAGATGATTGTTGATGTACAAGGGTTGCGACCCTATCAGCAGACGCTCTATCTGCTAGTCACAGAACTTTATTCGAGAGCTCTCGAGCAGGGATTGCTGGGTCTTGATCCGGCAATGAAGGAAACAACAAATGGTTTTGAGGAATATTATATTCAGCGTGAGAAAACACTTTCTGATCTTTCGGATGCGTCGATCACCTTTGATTTCAAACATGAGCCTTATGGCGAAGGGGGCAGGCTGACGCTATGCCTCCGTTATGAAAATAGAGCCTTGGACACGGGTCATCCCAGTTCCTGGACTGCTAGTGATGCCTGGAAGGGAAGTGAGTATGGAATCAAGCTAATCGAATCACTGGTGGACAGGGTTGAGATAGATGGATCGGGGCGGGCGGTCTCCGTGGATTACATCTGGGGAAGAGATGAAGATGAGTAAAACAGTTTTAGTGGTTGATGATAGCCGCATGTCCAGGATGATGATTTCCACCATCATCCGTACACATCAACCCGACTGGAAAATCATGGAAGCGGAAGATGCTGTTTCAGCATTAAAAATCTGCGAATCGAAAGCTATCGATTTTGCAACGCTGGATATGAATATGCCAGGCATGAATGGAGTCACCTTGGGTATTGAACTGTGCAAGAGATTTCCTTCTGCACATCTGACCATGCTGACTGCCAATGTTCAGTCTGCAATCAGACAGAAAGCAGAGGCTGCGAAGATCGGGTTTATCGACAAGCCGGTAACCGAAGAAAAGATTGTCAATTTTATACGTGCAGAGGTAAGCACATGATCACACTTACCGATCTTGAAAAGGATGCCTTTGCTGAAATCTTCAATATTGGTATTAGACATGCAGCCTCATCCCTGAGTCAGATGGTTGGTCAGGAAGTCCAGTTGTCCATCCCCATCGTCGAACTGGTGGAAAGGGATGAAGCAGCACTCATTCTGACAGGGGATAAACAGAGTCACATCATTGCCATCAGGGAGAAATTCCAAGGGTCGTTTAAAGGAGAGACTCTCCTGCTATTTCCGGAGAAGAGCAGTCTTGAACTGGTACGTCTGCTTCTGAGTGAGCAAGTGCCACTCGAAGTTCTGACCGAAATGGAGAAGGAAGCGTTGACAGAGGTCGGTAATATTATTCTTACGGGATGCCTTTCATCTCTGGCGGATATGCTGAAAGAAGAAATTGTCAGTGAATTGCCTGTTTTTACCGAAGGGAATGTTGCATCCTTACTTTCAATTTCCCGGCAAGAAGATGAACATTCAGTAGTATTGTTTCTCAAAACCCAGTTTTCCGTTCAGGAGAAAGAGATCCGGGGTTATGTCTCTTTTCTGATGGAACTGGATGCAATGGATCTGTTTCGGGAGAAAGTGGCTCGATTGTTTGGAGCGGTAACCGGGGTATAGAGAATGAACGATACACTGAATTGTGGCCTTCCTTTTTCTGGGCAGTGTTCAATCCAGATTTACGAGAAAACGATCGATACGCTCAATTTTGGTATTGTCATACTGTCTTCAGATGGTACCGTTATGCTTTGGAACCATTGGATGGAAGAGAAGAGCGGGCTGAAAAAAAGCGAAGTGTACGGTAAATCGCTGAAAAACCTGTTCCCTGAGGTTGATAATCCACGTCTTTTTTCGGCGATCCAGCATGCTATCGAAAAAGGAAACGCTGCAATTCTGGCCCAGTCCATTCACCACTCACCCTTACCCTTGTTCGATATTCATAAGCAGAGGCTGGCACAGGCAGTAGAGATCCACCCGATCAGAACATGGTCGGATTCAGGATATCACTGTCTGATTCAGATTACGGATGTTTCATCGGCAGTAAGGCGTGAACAACAGCTGAGGGATTATGCTGAGGAATTGTCACAGCTGATCGAGGGACTCTCTGAAAGTGAAAGTCGTGCCCATGCCATCCTGGAAAACTCTGGTGACGGCATCGTGACCATCAATGACAGTGGCCTAGTTGAGTCACTGAATGCTAGTGCCGCAGAAATTTTTCATTGTCGGGAAGAGGAGGTACTACAAAAGCCAGTGGTTGATTTTTTTCCTCCTGCCTATGCAGAGCAGATACCGGCCTTGATCAGGCGGCTATGCAGACATCCAGGTTTGATGCAGACTGGGGTTTGGCAGTTGCTGGAGGCGAAGAGAAGTGATGGAGAAATGTTCCCGGTTCAGCTTAATCTAACTGTTGTCAAACAGAAAGGCCAAAACCGGATCATAGGTATCATCAGGGACATGAGTGAAATAGAAGCCTCTGAAAGCGCCTTGATCGAAAGTAAGGAAAATCTTGAGATGGCGCTGGACAGTGCAGATCTGGTGATCTGGAACTGGGATATTGAAACAGGAGAGGTCAGGAATGAGAAACTGTTCCGCTTTCTGGGTTATTCCGAGTGTCCGGAAACGTTCGAAGTATCCGATTGGGTAAATTTGGTCCATCCGGATGACTGGCCAGAAGTCAACATGAGAATGCGTATGCACCTCGACGGCTATAGCAGCCGCTTTGAATGCGAATACAGGCTGCTCCGATCGACAGGGGAATGGATGTGGGTGCATGATCAGGGGAAAGTGATTGCCCGCAACAAAAAAGGAGATGCCCTCCGAATCATCGGTGTCAATCAGAACATCACCCAGAAAAAGTTGGCCGAGATTGAGGCAAGTAAGGCTTCGGAAAAAGCCCTTGAGGCGGCAAAGGCAAAATCGAACTTTCTGGCCAACATGAGCCATGAACTCAAGACACCCATGAATGGTATAATGGGCGTCTTGAATATACTGAAACAGTCTGATCCCACGGAAGAACAACGGGAATATATCGAAGTTGCACAACGTTCGGCGGAATCACTTTTGAAGTTGATCGACAATGTGCTGGAATTTACCCGGCTTGGCGCACAATCGGTCCAGCTCGAAATCCTTGAGTTTGATCCGGAAGAGATCATCAAGGATGTCGTCAAGTTACTTTCCGAATCTGCCCAACAGAAAAATATCCGTTTCAGCTACCAGATGGAAGATGAAACTCTGGACAGTATAGTGACCGATCCCGGACGTTTGAGACAGGTATTGATCAATCTCGCAGGCAATGCGCTCAAATTTACTGAGGACGGATTTGTCGAGATCCGTATGTCGAGACTGGATAGGAAAACGCTTCTTTTTGAAGTGGAAGACAGTGGTATTGGAATACCCAAAGACAGGCAGGAAGTGATCTTTGAGGCCTTTACCCAAGCCGATGTTTCGACTACCCGAAAATTTGGTGGAACCGGATTGGGTCTTGGTATTAGCCGAGAGCTGGTTGAGTTGATGGGAGGTCAGATTAGAGTAGAATCCATTCCAGGGAAGGGGAGTACCTTCTCATTTACCATCAGGGATCAGAAAGAAATGACAAATCACCCGTTAGAAAATGAACGTGAGCACGCCTGAAGCAAAAGCTGTCAAAAGTCGCCCGAACACAAATGAATTCTCCCCAAAAAATACCTAAACGTATCGGTAAATACCAGGTTATCGAAAGGCTTGCCAATGGGACTATGGGAGTGGTATACGAAGGATATGACCCCATTGCCGAACGGCCGGTCGCGATCAAGGTTTCACTTGCTGAACATATCAAGGACAAACAGCAACAGCGTCGCTTCAATGAGTTGTTTGTTCGTGAGGCCAAAACCGCAAGCCTGCTCCATCATCCCAACATTCTCGAGATCTACGACTGTGGTATTGATCAGGGACGGCATTACATCGTCATGGAACTGGTTCGACATGCCAGGACCATCAAGGATTTTATTTCGGATGAGGAACTGCTGAAACCTGAAGAGGCTGTGGACATGATCATTCAATGTGCAGAAGGGCTCAAGTACGCGCATTTACAGGGAATAATTCATCGTGACATCAAGCCTGCCAATCTGCTGGTGACAGAAGATAAAAAAGTCAAGATTGCCGATTTTAGTATCGCATTTGTCGAACAACCTGATTTCGATATGACCATGCCTACCGGTTTTGTCGGATCACCCCGTTATATGTCACCTGAACAGGTACAGGAAGATGTGATTACCTCGCAGTCTGATCTCTATTCGTTAGGTGTGGTCATGTTTGAGTTGCTGACAGGCAAACATCCATTCGAAGCGGAAAGTTTTTCGCGTCTGATCTACAAGGTGGTAAACGAAGATCCGCCAGATCCCTTGAGCATCAAGCCTGATCTGCCGGAAAAATTGGCCACCTATATGCGCCATGCTTTAATCAAGGATCCGGCAAAACGGTTTCAGTCTGCTTCGGAAATGATCAAATACCTCAAACGGGTCTTTCCCGGGACTGGGCACTCTTCTGAACAGAATATTATGACCACACCCCTGGAAGTTCAGTTGTCGGATAACAAGTCATTTAAGCAATTTCGTCCCTTGTCTCTTTTTGCATCTTTAAGTGAAGCTGAACTTCGTACTATCAGCCAGTATTGTGAATGGCTGGAGTTTAAAGACGGAGAACAAATCATCAATGATGGAGATCCTATCGATGCGCTTTATTTTCTCCTCGAAGGAGAACTTTCTGATCAACAGATAAAAAAGGGTGAATGTTTTGGTGAAATCAGTTTTCTTTCAGAGGAGACCAGCTTGACTGCTGTCCATGCTGTCGGCAAGGTTCGTGTCTTGAAGATAAAAAGGGAAAGTCTGGATCAGCTTCCAGATATCTGTCAGTTGAAGTTATATAAGGCCCTGTCAAAGAAAATGGCAGAAAATCTGAATGATCAGAGTCTTCCGGACCGGAGTTTAGCCATCAGACCTTCCGTCGAACCGTCGTGACGTCCCGGCGCTTCCCGATGAAGATCCCGTTTTATCTGTTCAGCCAGTTCTTTACCCAGCTCCACTCCCCATTGATCAAATGAGTTGATCCCCCAGATAATGCCCTGCACAAAGACCTTGTGCTCGTAGAGGGCGAGTAATGCACCGAGTGATTGTGGTGAAACTTCGTCGAACAACAGGGTATTGCTGGGTTTATTGCCTACCATGATTTTGTGTGGCGTGAGTAATTCAATTTCTCCTGCAGTCTGACCAGCGGCTTTGAGCATGGCCCGGGTTTCTTCCTCGGTCCGACCTCGCATCATTGCTTCGGACTGGGCAAAACAGTTGGCCAGCAGGGTCTCATGCTGATCTTTGGTTGTCAGAGGGTTGTTTAAGGGGGCAATGAAATCGATTGGGATCAGGTGTGAGCCCTGGTGAATAGACTGAAAGTAGGCATGCTGGCAATCTGTGCCCGGTGAGCCGAAAATCACGGGGCCGGTGGTATAGTTCACCGCCTCGGCATAACGTGTCATGGTCTTCCCATTGCTTTCCATATCGAGCTGTTGCAGGTGTCGGGGCAAGCCACTCAACCGATCATCATACGGAATAATGGCATGACTCTGGGCACCAAAAAAGTTGCCGTACCAGATCCCTAGGAGGGCCAGGATGACAGGCATGTTCTTGTCGAACGCGGTGTGACGAAAATGCTCATCCATTCGCCATGCGCCTGCCAGCAATTCACGGAAATTTTCCATGCCAATGAGCAGGATGGTGGACAGGCTCACCGCACTCCAGAGCGAATAGCGACCTCCCACCCAGTCCCAGAACTCGAAGACATTTTCCCTTTCGATGCCAAAAGCCACCGCAGCTTCTGTATTTGCAGAGACGGCAACAAAATGCTGTGCGATGGCTTTCTTGTCACCGAACACGTCCAATAACCAAGTTTTTGCCCGTTCTGCATTGGCAAGGGTCTCTTTTGTGTGAAAACTTTTGGAAACAACAACGAACAGGCAGGTCTCTGGATCGAGATTTTCCAGTCTTGGCTTTATGTCCACACCGGAAACGAATGAACAGGACAAATCAGGATGATGATGTTGGCACAACGCCTCAGCAAGCAACTTGGGACCAAGGTCAGATCCGCCAATCCCGATATTGATGATATGCCGGATCGGTTTGCCGGAATGGCCCCGCCATTTTCCGTTACGGACAGTGTTAGAAAATGTTTCAACCCGGTCGAGAACATTTTTAATTGTTGGCATGATATCCCGGTTTTCAAACATAACCGGTGTGTTCGATGCATTACGCAGTGCGGTATGAAGTGCCGCACGCTGTTCCGTAAAGTTGATCTTTTCTCCATTGAACAGGGCTTCGATCATCGTCTCGAGTTTGCATTCATCAGCAAGTCTGAGCAGAAGGTTCAGAGTTTCCTGATCGATGCGATTTTTTGAATAGTCCAGGAACAGATCACTGGTCTGGATGGAAAACTTTTTAAAGCGATCCTGATCAAGGGCAAAAAGATCCTGCATTCTGGCGTGGTGAAACGTGCCGAATTTCTCTGAAAGGGCCTGCCAGGAAGGAAGCTGGGTTAAATTCATAATGAGATGGTGGGTTTTTCCGGATCCTTGTGTTTCTGAGTAATTTTTGTTCAATCAGGCAAGGCTATATATAACAACAAATCGGGGCAGAAAAACAGCCAGATTCCGGAAATTTTCCATTGTTACCTGGATTTTTACAATCTGTGCAAGAAGGGCTATCATTAATTGCACGCCCGTGTAGAAAAGAGGAGTGGCATCATGCTCAAGGCTCTTCAGATAGAACCGGCAAAATGCACCGGTTGCCTACAATGTGAACTGGCCTGTTCCTGGGAAAATGAACAGGTGTTCAACCCTTCCAAATCCCGTATCAAGGTTTTCACTTTTCATGACGAGGGGCGTTTTGTCCCCTACACCTGCACCCAGTGTACCGAGGCTTGGTGTATGCAGACTTGTCCGGTGGATGCAATTGTCATCAATGAAACCACGGGTGCCAAAGAGGTCATTGAAGAGGTCTGTGTTGGTTGTAAAGTCTGTACCATTGCATGTCCCTTCGGCACTATCAATTACAACAGCAGCTCAGGTAAGGTGATCAAGTGCGATCTGTGTGGTGGCGAGCCTGAATGTGCAAAAGCGTGTCCCACGGATGCCATCACCTATGTGGATGCGGACCATACCGGGTTAGCGCGGATGCGGGCCCATGCGGCAGGGGGTGATTGAGATGGCTTGGACAAAAAAGATATTGCGAATCAACCTCACCGAGGGCACCTGCCAAGCAGAACCGCTCAACATGGAATGGGCAGGCCAATATCTGGGCCAGCGCGGACTGGCGACGAAATATCTGGTAGAGGAGGTCGATCCAAAGTGTAATCCGCTCGGTCCGGAAAATAAGCTGATCATGACCACCGGGCCACTGACCGGTACTCCGGCATCCACGGCTGGGCGCTATTCTGTGGTCACCAAGAGTCCTCTTACCGGTGCCCTTGCATGCTCCAACTCAGGAGGCTTCATTGGCAACGAGATCAAGAATGCCGGCTGGGACATGATCATCTTTGAAGGCCGGTCACCCATTCCAGTCTATCTGTATCTGGAGAACGAACACGCCGAACTGGTGCCCGCGGAGGATCTGTGGGGTAAATCGGTATGGGAGACTGACGAGTTGCTCCATGCCCGATATCAGGATCCTCTCTTGCGTGTTGCCTGTGTTGGCAAGTCTGCGGAAGAGGGCTGCCTGTTTGCCTGTATCGTCAACGACATGCATCGGGCCGCAGGTCGATCCGGTGTGGGTACCGTGATGGCGTCGAAGAATCTGAAAGCCGTTGCGGTACGGGGAACCCTGGGGGTTGGCAATCTCAAGGATCCGAGGCGTTTCATGCAGGTGGTGGCGGAGGCCAAAAAGGTATTGGCCGACAACCCCGTAACCGGACAAGGGCTTCCCACCTACGGCACTCAGGTCTTGATGAACGTGATCAATGAGTCAGGGGCATTACCGACTCGCAATATGCGCGAGGTTCAGTTCGAAGGTGCCGAACAGGTCTCGGGTGAGGCCATGCACGAACCCCGGAAAAGTGATGGTCGTCCCAACTTGACGACCAATACCGCGTGTTTTGGTTGCACCATTGCCTGTGGCCGAATCTCGACCATCGATCAGAATCACTTTAGCGTGGTCAACAAACCGGAATACTGGATCAATTCCGGCGGTGTGGAATACGAGGCCGCCTGGGCTTTGGGTCCGGATACCGGGACGGCCGATCTGGATGCGCTGACGTATTGTAATTTCGTCTGTAACGAACAGGGCATGGATCCCATCACCCTGGGTTCGACCATCGCAGCGGCAATGGAGCTTTATCAGGAAGGTGCGATCACCAAAGAAGATACCGGTGGGCTGGAACTCAAATTCGGTGACGCAGAAGTGCTTTGCAAACTGGTGGATCTCACTGGCCGGGGCGAAGGTTTTGGCCGGGACATCGGACTCGGCTCGCAGCGTTTGTGTGAAAAATACGGCCGACCTGAGCTCTCCATGACCGTCAAGAAGCAGGAGTTCCCTGCGTATGATCCTCGGGGCATCCAGGGCATGGGTCTGGCTTACGCCACCTCCAACCGAGGTGCCTGTCACTTGCGGGGATATACCGTGGCTTCTGAAATCATGGGCATTCCGGAAAAGACCGACCCGCTGGTGACCGAGGGTAAGGCGGCTTTGGTCAAGGCCTTTCAGGATGCCACGGCAGCGGTGGATTCGGCTGGCATCTGTGTCTTCAGTACGTTTGCCTGGACCATGGAAGACATTGCGCCACAAGTGGATGCGGCCTGTGAAGGTGATTGGAGTGTCGAAAAGATGCTTGAGACCGGGGAGCGGATCTGGAACATGGAGCGCAAGTTTAATCTGGAGGCCGGGCTTACCGGGGCAGATGATACCCTGCCTAAGCGCCTGCTCAAGGAGGCCGCAAAAACCGGTCCAGCCAAGGGCATGGTGGTGAAGCTGGATGAAATGCTGCCAGAGTATTATGAACTCCGTGGCTGGACAGCCGATGGTGTGCCGACAGAGGAAACCCTCTCAAGGCTGGGTTTGTGACAGAGGCTGAGGAATGGATCATGTAATCATCGGTGCAGGTCCTGCTGGTGTTGTGGCAGCAGAGACACTGCGCAAGCTCGATAAAAGTGCCGGCATTACTCTCATCGGCGATGAACCGGAACCACCCTATTCACGCATGGCGCTTCCCTATTATCTGGTGCAGCAGATCCCGGAAGAGGGGACCTACCTGCGGAAAACCCGGGACTATTTCGGGCACCGGAAGATCAACCTTGTCCAGGATCGGGTCACGTCGGTTTTGCCCGATGAACATACCCTCCGTCTCGACAGCGGTGAGACGATGCGCTATGACAAGCTATTGATCGCTACCGGTTCCCGTCCTGTTTCCCCTCCTATCCCCGGTATCGAACAGGAGGGGATCCATACCTGCTGGACATTGGATGACGGCAGGGCAATCGCAGCCAGCACTGGCCCCGGTGCCAAGATCGTTTTGATGGGCGCGGGTTTCATTGGTTGTATCATCCTTGAGGCACTGGCTAAAAGCGGCGCAGATTTGATCGTGGTGGAGATGGAAGATCGGATGGTGCCGAGAATGATGAATGCCACAGCCGGTAATATGATCAAGCAGTGGTGCATCGGGAAAGGTGTCCATGTGTTGACCTCGACCCGGGTGATGGCTATCGAGCCGGGTGATGGGCATCGGTTCAAGGTGATTCTGGATCAGGGGGTACCTCTGGATGCGGATCTGATCGTTTCCGCCACCGGTGTACGCTCCAACATCGGGTTTCTCGAGGGAAGCGGTATTCAAACCGAGACGGGTGTCCTCATCGATCGAAACATGAGAACCAGTGCCGTCGATGTTTATGCCGCCGGAGACGTTGCGGAAGGGATCGATTTTTCGACCGGGGATTACAGCGTGCAGGCGATTCAGCCGACCGCTACGGAGCATGGCCTGCTCGCCGCCAAGAACATGGCGGGGCTCGATGCACGGCACAAGGGCAGTATCAACATGAATGTGCTCGATACACTGGGGTTGATCTCCAGCTCGTTCGGACTGTGGATGGGTACCGATAAGGGCGACTCCGCGGAGCAGGTCAATCCCGCACGTTATCAATATTTGAATCTGCAGTTTGAGGAGGATGTGCTGGTGGGGGCTACCACACTGGGCTTGACCCTGCATGTGGGTGTTCTGCGTGGCTTGATCCAGACCCGGGTCCGGCTGGGCAAATGGAAAGAAAGGTTGAAAGCGGATCCCAGCCGGATCATGGAGGCGTATCTTGCCTGCACCCAGCCGGTGAGCATCAATACGGGCTTGTTCTGATCAGCGGTGGGAATCAAAATTGTTTTCAAGCCCTTCGTTTCCTTGCGCAAATACATGCCACCTGAATTCCAGCAGGGTGCCGTGGAATTCGAGATCGATGAATCCACCACACCCTATGATGTGATCGATCATTTTGGTATCCCCCGCGATGTGGTCCACCTGCTTATGATCAATGGTGTCTATATCCCGCCCGAGAAGAGGACAAAACCCCTGCTCAGCGAAGGGGATGTACTTGCCGTATGGCCTCCTGTAGCCGGCGGTTGACGTTACCTTCAAGAAAGTTCGTTTACAGCCGATACCCTGTCAATACTTTGGATCCATTTACAGCGATTCGCTGTATCCGACGTGTTCCATAGAGAGAGGAAAACACAGGGATAGTCCAGCATAAAAAAACAGATGATGAATACACCCCCCCATATTTTGATTGTCGATGATGAGGAGCTGAACCGAGAGGTTATTCTTGAAATCCTCGCTGAATGTCCGTACCAACTCTCAACGGCAGAAAATGGCCGGATCGCTTGGGAGATGCTGCAACGAACGCCAAGATCGTTTGATGTCATCCTTCTTGATCGCATGATGCCAGAAATGGATGGCATGGAACTTTTGAGGCGGATCAAGGCCGATGCCGTTCTCCAACACTGTCCTGTGATCATGCAGACCGCCAAATCCGCGAAAGAGGATGTGCTGGAAGGCATCAAGGCCGGTGCCTATTACTATCTGACAAAACCCTTCGAGGAGGAGAGGCTATTGTCGATTGTAAGTTCTGCTCTCGAAGAGCGGCAACACTACCTCACCTCTCTTGAACTACTGAAAAAGAATGCCTTAGCAAACAACTTTGTTGAGGAGGCCCAGTTTCGATTCAGGACAGTTGAAGAGGCGAGCCAGGTTGCTGCCCTGCTGTCTCGGGCGTGTAAAGATCCGGCCAGTATCGTTAATGGTCTTTCTGAACTGCTGGTCAATGCAGTCGAACACGGTAATCTTGGTATTAGCTATGAAGAAAAATCAGAATTGTTGAAGAATGGTACCTGGCTTGAGGAGATCAAAAAGCGGCTGCAAATGGACGAGTACCGTTCCAGATATGCCCATGTAAAGTTGCAACGTACAGGTTCATTGCTGGAAATTACAATTACTGATCAGGGTGCAGGTTTTGACTGGAGGAAGTATATGGACTTTGATCCGGAAAGGGTCATGGACAGTCATGGTCGTGGTATCGCGTTGGCGAATTGTCAGAACTTTGCAACGGTGGAATATCTTGGCCGTGGAAATGTTGTCAAGCTTTATATCCAGGAACAACTTCTTGAACCGGAAACTGTCTAATTTCTTTCCAGTACTCCAATCATCTTTCTGAATAATCAAGATTTAAAGACCTGTATGACACGTCTGCAGATAATGATTACGTTTTTGCTGTTCATGCAAAAATGAATAATAATAAGCAATGGATGAAAATCTGGAACATCATGAATCCAAATCCGAGGGATCCAAGGTGAAATCCGGCAAGAAAGATACTCCTGATTCCGGTAAAACGAAAAAAAAACAGTCACCATATCAAGAACCGTTCCCAGATGTCGAAGTTCAGAATCATGAACTCGATGCAACCCGTCTCTATCTGAATGAAATCGGAATTTCCCCATTGCTGACAGCAGAAGAAGAAGTCGAACTTGCGCGTGCGATACAAAATGGTGATGCGGCGGCAAAAAAACGCATGATTGAAAGTAATCTGCGGCTGGTGGTTAAAATTGCAAGACGCTATTCAAATCGGGGACTTGCACTACTGGATCTGATTGAGGAGGGTAACTTGGGTTTGATCCGCGCAGTGGAAAAATTCGATCCGGATCGTGGTTTCCGCTTTTCCACCTATGCCACCTGGTGGATTCGTCAGACCATAGAACGCGGCATTATGAACCAGACCCGAACGATCCGTCTGCCGATTCATGTGGTCAAGGAGATCAATACCTACCTCCGGGCACACTACAAGCTGTCCCAAACGCTGGATCGTGAACCGACGGTAGAAGATGTGGCCAAATATCTCGATCGGCCAGTTGAAGATATCGAAAATATTCTGGGTTTGAATGAACGGGCAATCTCCGTAAATGCACCTGTTCCTGGCAACGACGATCATTCCCTTCTTGATACAGTGCCTGATGATCATAGAACAGATCCAGCGATCAGCCTGCAAGATGAAGATATACATGTTTATCTTGATACCTGGCTTAATACACTCAATGAAAAGCAGCGTGCCGTTGTGGAACATCGCTTTGGCTTACATGGAAAGGATGTCTGCACCCTGGAGGAAGTAGGTAAAAAGATCGGAGTAACCCGAGAAAGGGTCCGCCAGATCCAGTTGGAAGCTCTAAAACGTTTGCGCAGACACCTGGAGAGAGAGGGTTTGTCCATAGAGACCCTGTGCCCTGAAGAATAGAATCCCTTGCCGTTATCGATCTGGCATCTCGACGATCATACCGGCCACCACCTTGCGCTCTTCCGAGGCCAAGATACTGTAACAGCGACAGGCTGCAAACGTATCCATTGCTTCAAAACCAATTCCTTTGAGGAGAATGCTGGAAAGTAGTTCGGACTGAGGAATGTGTAGCCGTTTACCCGTACCGAGAAGAATAATTTCCGGCTTGAACTGTATGAGCTGAGCGAGATCGTTGGAAGAAAGATCAGAATATCGATGCGGTTTCCAAGACTCGATTAAATGGTCGGGTGTGATGATAAAGCTCGATGTTAGTATTCTGTCATTGACAGTAATCCCATCATCACTGTAGCCACGAATGGCATAGGTTGAATCCGGAAGATGTTCATGAAATTTCATAACGTAGATTATATGGGTGCACTTTCGATTCTCTGACAGTAAGATAGCAGTTTTTCAATGGGTTGGTTAATACTTACAGGAAGAAACACATGAATATTATACTTTTGGGTGCTCCAGGTGCGGGCAAAGGGACTCAGGCGGATTTTATCAGTAAGAAATTCAATATCCCTAAAATTTCTACCGGGGATATGCTACGGGCTGCTGTTAAATCTGGATCAGAGTTAGGGAAAAAAGCCAAGGCTGTCATGGAAGCAGGTGGTCTTGTCTCCGATGATATTATTCTTGGGCTGATCACAGAAAGATTGTCTGAGCCGGATACTCAAAACGGGTTCTTGCTTGATGGGTTTCCCAGGACCATAGCTCAAGCAGAAGGGCTGAATGAGATCGGTGTGGATATCGACTATGTTATTGATATTGAAGTTGATGATGACGAAATAGTCAAACGAATGTCAGGGCGCCGTGTTCATCAAGAGTCAGGCAGAACATACCACGTTGAGTTCAATCCACCCAAAGTGGAAGGTAAAGATGACATCACTGGTGAAGATTTGGTTCAGCGGGATGATGACAAAGAAGAGACCGTCAGGAAAAGACTTGAGGTCTATCATGAGCAAACCAAACCACTGATTGAATACTACGCAAAGAAAGCCAAGGAAAATCCCCGACTGAAATTTATTCAGATTGATGGAAGGGGCGATGTGGAAGAAGTGAAAGAAAGAATTTTTTCTTCTCTGAAATAAAAAAATATTAATCACCGGGCATTCATTTTTTATATTTTACGAACTAACTGATTATGCTATAGTAATCAAGTTTTTTTGATCACAAGAGGTATCCCCCATGGCATTGGCAAAGAAAAAAACAGCGAAAAAGAAAACAGCAGCAAAAAAGAAGTCATTAGCTAAAAAGAAAGTAGTGAGCAAAAAAAAGGTAGTCGCTAAAAAGAAAGTTGCAAGCAAGAAAAAAACTGCTGCTAAAAAGAAAGTTGCAAGCAAGAAAAAAACTGCCGCTAAAAAGAAAGTCGCAAGCAAGAAAAAAACTGCCGCTAAAAAGAAAGTCGCAAGTAAAAAGAAAACAGCGACCAAACGAAGAAAACTGACACCGAAACAAAGAGAAGCCAAGGCATTGGCATTGGCAAAGAAACGGGCCAAGCTTGCAGAGCAGCGATTCAAAAAGGCCTATCAGAAAGCACTTGAATCCTTCAAAAAGAAATTTGAACGTGAATACAATAGAAAGTTGAAAGAAAAGGAACGCGAAAAGCAGAAGAGAGCCCGAGAGAGGGCTAAAGCACGGAAAGCCGCACTTAAAGCTGCAAAGTAATCAAACATCAGCTTTAATCTCGTTTCTGCTAAAGAACCCTGCCTGATACGGCAGGGTTTTTTTATGGTACCTATGGATACTTTCAGACAAGTTATTGTAAATAGGCAGGATCCGTTAGGTTGAAGCATGAATCGTAGTAAATAGTATTTCTATTTACATTTTCTATAATATAGGCTTGTAATTTTGATATGTATGAAATTTATCATGCCTTAAACAAGGAGAAGTTCATGGAAGGGAGAAACAAATCATCTCTGATTAGTTTTTGCCCGCAAAACGAAGATACGGTTTTCGCCTTGTTTAATCAATCCATGGTGTGTGCCGGTAGCATATCCTTGTGCTACAGGTATCACGAATAAATCAGCGATACTTTGTGTTGTCAATAATGATTCATACAGTACAATCGCTATGTGGCTAATCCAGGAACACGAAGAAAAAGAAAGACGGGCAAACCTTCAAGCAGGAAGAGTCAGAGGATCTCGAGGGGTAAAAAGAGGCGATCAGGGACCACTCGTGGGCATAGCCGCAGTTGGCTGCTCCATGTTGCCGTAATTTTACTTCTTGGTCTGGCAGCATGGGTTTTGTGGTTGGATCACACTATACAGCAACGCTTTGAAGGACAGCGGTGGGCTTTGCCCGCCAGAGTATTTGCCAGGCCACTGGAGCTTTTTCCCGGAAAGAAAATCTCTCAAGGAGACATTCAGAACGAATTACAATTACTTGGTTATCGTCGTGTTTCGTCACCACATGGGCAGGGTGAATTTTCAGCCAGTAAAAAGAAGATCAATGTCTACACTCGTGGTTATCTGTTCGTGGATGGCAGGGAAAAGCCGCAAAAACTGAATCTTCGTTTTGATAATGATGGACTCCGATCGTTAGAAAATCTGGATACAGGAACACAGGTTCCTCTTGTTCGTCTTGAACCCCTGGAAATCGCGAAAATTTTTCCTGCCCATAACGAAGACCGTATTCTCGTAAGGCTGGGAGAAGTCCCTCCCTTCCTCATCAAGGCGCTCCTGACGGCAGAAGATCGCCGTTTTTATCAACATCATGGTGTCGATCCTCGAGGAATTGCAAGGGCATTCATTGCCAATTTGAAGGCCATGAGGATCCGGCAGGGCGCAAGTACGCTGACCCAACAGCTGGTGAAAAACCTTTTTCTCAGTAACGAGCGAACCTGGTGGCGCAAGATGAATGAGTTGATCATGGCGCTATTGCTGGAGTATCACTACGAAAAGGATGAGATATTGGAGGCCTATTTGAATGAAGTCTTTCTCGGTCAGGATAACCAGCGTGCTATTCATGGGTTTGGTCTTGCTGCAGAGTATTACTTTGACGCACCATTGAATGAGCTGAGGCCGGATCAGCTTGCTATGCTTGTGGGTATGGTCAAAGGACCATCCTATTATGATCCTCGTCGACATCCAAAGAGGGCGATAAAACGACGGAATGTGGTGATCAGTAGCATGGCCCGTCTCGGTCTTATTGATGACGCACAAAAACGCAGACTGAGCACTGCAAAGCTGGATGTCAAACCACGACGTTCACTCAGTCGCTCCAGATACCCTGATTTCATGGATCTAGTCAGGCAACAACTGAAGAAAAGTTATGATGAAAAGGATTTGAGAAGTGAAGGATTGAGGATCTTTACTACGCTCGATCCTCTGCTCCAGGAAAAGTCACAAAGTGTTCTTAAAAATGGTATCGCCAGACTGGAAAAACAGAAAAAATTGCCGATCGGTAAACTCCAAGGAGCAGTGATTGTTCTGGATATCAGGAGTGGAGAGGTTCAAGCGGTTGTCGGTGGACGTGATCGGCGTAAATCAGGATACAACCGTGCTGTCCAGGCAAATCGTCCCATAGGTTCTCTGGTCAAACCGGTTGTTTATCTGGATGCTCTGGAGAAGGGGTGGACTCTGGCTTCACCATTGAAAGATGAACCTGTAGTCTGGAAAGACAGGAACAATAAGGTGTGGAAACCACAAAATTATGACAAGGTTTTTCATGGTGAAACCCCTCTGATCAAAGCATTGGTTCATTCCTATAACGCAGCCACGGTCTGGTTAGGAAGGAAGCTGGGTCCTTCCTCTATTGCAAAACATTTGTATGAGATGGGGCTGGACCGCCCAGTCTCCACCTACCCTTCTTTACTTTTGGGAGCGGTGGAAATGTCACCCTATGAGGTGAGTCAGGTTTATCAGACAATGGCCAATGATGGGTTCAGGATTAAACCTCGAGTGATTCGTTCCGTTGCTACCAAAGAGAATCAGCCACTACAGCGGTATGAGCTAAAAATTGGCAGGGTGATCCAGCCTGAGCCGGCCTATCTGATCAAATTTGCGTTGACTGAGGTGGTAAGAACAGGGACGGCCAGATGGGCAACGCGGGTCTTGCCTGGCTTGATGCCACTGGCAGGCAAGACAGGAACGACGAGTGATTACAGGGACAGCTGGTTTTCCGGTTTTGGTGAAAATACACTCACGGTCGTATGGCTTGGCAGAGATGACAACAAACCAACAGGTTTGACTGGTGCTTCAGGTGCGCTTCGGATATGGAGTGATTTGATGAAATCCATTCCCTTATTGCCAGTCGATCTGACACCGCCGGAAAAGATAGAATGGTTCTGGGTCAACCTCGAATCAGGTAGAATCACGGATAAGAACTGCCCTGGGGCAATACCGTTACCCTTTGTAGCCGGGACTGCCCTTGTTGAACGGGAAGATTGCAGGCAGAGTGGACAACGTAGCTGGAAGGAGAAACTTTTTGAGGGTTGGTTGCATTGAAAAATAATATCTTGTTGTGCCTGGTGATCTTTTGCCTTTATGGAGTGGTTTCCTGCACGACTACAACCGTTACCGATGAGTCTGCGACAGATGTAGGATCGGTTACGCCTCCGAAAACAGGTCCAAAAGACCAATACCCCACTACGAAACCTACTGTTGGCGCATCTGCTATGCAGCTTTTGGAACTTGCCAGGCAACAAGCAGAATCAGGGCAGGGTGAACTTGCAGCAGCAACCCTGGAAAGGGCGATCAAGATCGAACCCGAAAACCCATGGCTCTGGCATCGCCTTGCTGTATTACGAATGCAACAGAAAAAATGGCCTCTTGCGATCGAACTTGCAAACCGGTCTATCGCTCTGGCAAAAGGAAATAAACGTCTGATCGGAGGAAACTGGCTTGTCATCTCTCTTGCCCTGGAAGGGGCAGGCAATTACGAAGCGGCGAAAAGAGCGAAGAAAAATTCGGATGTCTACCTGGGCAAAAGTAATCAGGAATGAACCTTGTCTTTAAGGGTGTAGGCGAAAGCGATAACTTCTGCCACTGCAACATAGAGCGCCTCTGGGATCTGGTCACCCAGTTCAATAGTCGCTAATAACTCCACCAGTTCAGGCTCTTCCTTGATCGGGATTGCATGTTCCTCCGCCAGCCTCAATATCTCTTCAGCAATTTGTCCCTTCCCTTTGGCGGTAACTCTTGGGGCAGACGTCTCATCATAATGCAGGGCGACAGCGATATCGGTTTTCATATTTCTATATTGAGCAGCTCGTTGAATTTGCAAGAAAGGTTGTTTTCACTTTCAGGATTCCCCCTGAAACACATCACTTTTGGATCGATAAAATCCACATCGGTCAACCGCTGACGTAATAAATCAAGATGATTCTGAATGAGTTCAAAGGTCTCTTGCTCGTCGGCCCAAAGGCTGGCCTTGATCTGTTCACCACCCAGTACCAGTTTTGCGTGGATTGTCCCAAGACGATTCAAATTAAAGGAAAGTTTTATCGACCATAGGCCAGATGTGCTGCGATCTTCTTTTCTTTTTTCTTCTTCCGTGATCTTAAAAGAGAAAACATCGATGCCCTCTTTATCCCGTACTGGGACTTCCATCAGAAACGCCTGATGATTGTGATCACTTCCCTGAAGTGAGTTCAATTGGTTAAGCTGAATGCGCGCCAGAGCAGAATCAACCTGTTTATGTAATTCTTCAGGTAATGACTTTGCCGATAGCAAGCTCATTAGAGGACTGTTCGATATCCCCTGTTTTTGCCGGCTGTTTCGGATTGGAGTCCGAGGGGGTTCGTTTCCGAGTATTGCGGTCAAACGCAGCAGGCGTGCTTTGAGATCATCGACCGGTGACGGAAGTATTGATTTATCTGTATTTTTTCCAAGATTTGATTCGAGGAAAATTCCACTTTCCATGAGAGCCTTTTTAACACTTTTTGGATTGATTAGTTCTCTGCGTGAGAGGATACCATTGTTAAGTGATTGTAATACCCGAAGAACTTCCGGAGGAAGGGCTTCTTTTTCAGAAAGAATCATTCTCAGGTTGGAGAAGACTTCATCGAGAGGGGTTTGTTTCGGGACAATCTGTCGAAGTGCAGATAACTTTATTTCAGTTGTGGAACGGGGTTGATTCAGGATCTGCAAGACTGGTTGATCACCAGCACGAATGACCCGCAGTTGTAATTTCGTTTCAGCCGGCAAGGGACGATCTGTAATTGCCGTGATCTGCGCTTGCGCTATTTTGAGTAATGCCGAGTTTGCAGACAGTTGTTTCAGTACCGTCGCTTCAAGGATTTGGCCTGCAATCCAGTTTTTGATTGTTGCAGGTGAGGCTTCTGTCACTTGTAACGGTGGTTTCGCTTGTGGCTGCGAAATCACAAGTGACTGTGTTGCTTGGCTGATTTTCGATGGTGTGATCACACGGTTTATATCGGCAGGCTGGCATAAAACTTGACTGTTAAATGTCATGGCTGACAGCAACAAATGGTACGTACGCCGATCTGGAGAACTGAAGGGACCTTTTACCTTTTCCGTCCTGGAGAAACTGGCCAGGCTAGGTCGTCTGCAACCTTCCGATGAGCTGAGCGAAGATACAGAAAACTGGAAACCAGCGGCTGGTTATCCTGGTCTTTTCCCCAAGGAAGGAATTACTCTGCCACTGAAGGAGGATGAGCGCACTGGGATCGAACGACGTGACCAGAAAGGATACCAAACCAGCTCGGAGAACAAGCGGCAGGGAAAAGACAGGCGTAAACCTGAATCTGAGGAAGAAGTCTTCCGTCGCAGGGGCCGGACACAGCTACTACAGGCGATCAGGGAGAGTCGAAAGGAGGATCATTTTCCAGCAACAGCGGTTATCGTTTCATTGCTCGTGATCGTCATTATTGGGTATCTGCTTACACCCTCGAAGAATATACCGGAGCCGGATTGTGAAGCGCCACCTGGTCCCGGTGTCTTTTGGGATAATTGTCGGTTCGGAAAACTGACACTCAAAAACAAGGATCTTTCAGAGGCTTCGATCACTAATGCAGTTCTGTCAGGAGCCAATCTACAGGGAGCCAATCTGTCGCATGCGAATCTTGCCTATACCGATCTGCGAAAGGCCAATTTGAGTGATGCAATCCTTGATAGAGCAAACCTCAAGGGAGCCAGTCTCAAATTTGCTGATCTTCGTTCAGCTTCACTGAAACAAGCCGATCTCAGCTATGTCGATTTCAGGTGGGCAAAACTGGAAGGCGCCAGCCTTGACCAGGCTATTCTGGATAAAGCGATCTGGGTGGACGGCACTATCTGCAAGCCCGGTTCCATAGGAAGTTGTATCGATTAATTAGATAGCTGGATGCTCCACGACTAAAGTCACGAGAGGTTCGGCCGAAAAAGAGGCTATGAACTGGCTATCAAAGGAGCGCCTGAAGGCGAACTGACAAGGAATGTATGCTAAGTATTTTGGGCTCAAGGGTAACCCATTTGCGCTGAGTCCAAATCCTAAATTCTTTTTCAACAGCAAAACGCACAGGCGTGCACTTTCTTGTCTTGGCTATGGTCTGGGACAGGGACAGGGTTTTGTTGTGATCACCGGTGCGCCTGGGACAGGAAAAAGCATGCTGATGTCCTCATTGGTGAAAATGCTGCAGCAAAGCCGGATAATGCTCCCACAGATCGTCAATTCCAATCTGCAACATAATGAAATGCTTCGCTATCTGGCAGCAGAGTTGGGTTTGCAATACGAAAACCAGTCTCGGATCGAACTTCTGAAATCGATAGAAAATTGTATTGAAAAATGCAGAGTACAGAATCAGCGTATTATCGTACTGATCGATGAAGCACAGAATATCACTGATTCTGCAATTGAAGAATTGATGGCGCTGATTAATCTCGTACAACCTGATGAAGCTCTGTTTCAATGTGTTCTGTTTGGACAGACCAGTCTTAAACAAAGTTTATATACGCATGCTTTCCAACCCCTCAGGGAGCGAGTCATCACTTCCTACCATATGCACGCTCTCGCTGAGGAAGAAACCAAGGACTATATTATTCTTCGCCTGAGGACCGTAGGCTGGTCTGGTAATCCTGTCTTTTCTCCAGGTGCATTTGTTGCGATCCACGATTATTCACTCGGCATCCCCGCCAGGATCAATCTGATCTGCGGGCGTGCCTTGCAGGCTGCATGCATTAACGAGCGTCAGGAGATTAGTGAAGAAGATATTCTCAATGTTGTCCGCGAACTTGATCACCACTTCGGCGAGAGTAACATCGAAGGATATCTCGAGGAAAGAGTGGTTGGCCATCTCATCAAGGCTCAGTCTAATAAGAAAACAAAACAGGCAAGGGGAAGTTTCGAGGCTGTCAGTCATGTGACCAAACGCCCAGTGGATATTACTGATGCTTGTTCGGTGAACCCGGAGACAGAAGCTATTCCAATAGTAACAGAACAAGTCACATCGGATGCCCTCATGAATCAACCCGTAGAAGAGCTTGATGATGAGCTTAGACAATGGTTGCGACTGCAGAAACAGAACATCAGGCAAACAAAATCAGTCCGGGAACTCTACGATCACGAGAAAACAAATCTGGAAAAAACACTCGAGGAAAGATAAAGATCGTGAAAGCATTCCCTTGCTGCTAATCCGATCCCATGGTTGAGAAAACATGCTCCTTTGAGTATGGTTTGCCGTTGATTGCTTCAATTGAGTCAGACTGGATGAATAATCGAAAACCAAGCTTGGGGTTTTTGGGGATTGGCCTGATGGGAAAACCCATGACCCTTCGCCTGCTCGAAGCAGGCTACACCGTGTTTGTCTGGAATCGGACTCCGGAAAAACTGAAACCTGTGACCGATCAGGGTGGAGTATCACTTGAAACGCCTGCGGAAGTTGCGCAGAAATCCGAGATCGTGATGCTCTCGCTGGCAGATACTGCTGTAGTCGAACAGGTAGTCTTCGGTGAACACGGGATTGCTGAAGGTGGCAGTGAAGGGAAATTGCTAGTCGATTTTTCAAGCATCGAACCGGAGGCAACACGCAGGTTTGCAGATCGTCTAAAACAGCAATGTGGAATCGATTGGCTGGATGCACCGGTTTCGGGTGGCGTTGCCGGGGCTGAGCAAGGGACACTGGCAATCATGGCCGGGGGTTCAAGAGAGTGTTTCGATCAGGTTAAACCGGTGATGTCGGTCTTGTCCCAGCGTTTTACTCACATGGGTGGAATTGGTTCCGGACAGATCACAAAAGTTTGCAATCAGATGATCGTGAGCTGTAATGCGCTTGTGATAGCAGAGGTGATGGCCTTAGCCCGGAAGGCAGGGATCGATGCAGAGAAAATTCCGGAAGCGCTGGCAGGTGGTTTTGCTGATTCGAAGCCTTTACAGATCCTGGGGCCACAAATGGCATCCGATATATTTGAACCTGTCAAATGGCATGTAAGAACACTGCTCAAGGATTTGGAAACTGCTGTATCACTCTCCCGTGCTGAAGGTTCAGCTGTGCCCATGTCTGCACTGGGGGCACAGCTGATGCATCTGCATGCCACCAAAGGATTCCAGGAAAAGGATCCGGCGACGTTGGTTGAACTATATAAAGGGCAGGACTCAGACTAGTACTCTTCAAGGAAGTACATTAAGAACCAACGGGTCTGTTCGTGTTCGGGGCAAGGCATGCCTGCAACTGATGGCATTCTTCTATGCAAGAGGCGGTACTCGTGTAAAATAGATTGGATCTTTGATTATCGGGAAAACACATGCCTCGATTCAGTGCAAATGTTTCCATGCTTTTTACTGAACTGCCCTTACTCGAGCGTTTCCAGGCAGCTGCAGAAGCCGGTTTCAGTGCCGTTGAAATCCAGTTTCCCTATGAAGAGAAAGCCCATGATCTGAAAGAAGCCGCAGATCAGGCCGGTGTCGAAACTGTTCTGATCAATGTACCAGCGGATGATCTTCTTGAGGGGGGGAAAGGGCTTGCCGGCATACCCGGTCGGGAGACAGCCTACCAAGAAGCGCTTGAATTATGTGTCAGCTATGCCGAAGTTCTTCGACCCCATTGTATAAACGTTCTGGCAGGTAGGGAAGAGAATCCGGACAGGTACCGTGATTGCCATCGAACTTTTGTCACCAATCTCCGGCATACTGCGGAGACATTCGATCGAATGGGGGTTACCACTGTGTTTGAGGCGGTAAACACTTACGACATGCCCGGTTTCCTGGTGCACAATCTCCGTGAGCAGATCGAGATTCTGGAAGAGGTTCAGCATCCGCATGTCATGTTGCAATATGATATTTACCATATGACTCGCATGGGAGAGCATGTCTGTGAAAACATTTTCAAATATGGACATATTATCGGCCATATCCAGTTTGCCGATGTTCCCGGGAGAGGGGAGCCAGGCACGGGTGAAATCGATTTTGACGCTGTGTTCAAGGCGATCGATGATTCTTCTTATAATGGCTGGATCGGTGCTGAATATCAACCAACCAACACAACGGCTTCCACTCTTGGTTGGCTGAATATCTAATCGAAAAATCCGGTATTGTCATTCTGCTGTCATAATCTCCCATCATAGTTTTATCTTGACAAGTGAATTGTCTGAGGTAAGGCCATGATGAACAGGAAAATCATCCCGAAACTATTACTTCCTCTATTACTGATTGTATTGGCAGCATTGACAGTGGTAGGCGCCGATAATCAGCAAGCAGGTTTTAATGATCTTTCTGGTAAGAAAAGAAAAATCATTGAAGTGTGGGCAAAGCGGAATAGTTCTACAGAGGTGGAGAAAAAACATCACATATCTCTGACAGCTTCTATATCTCTTCGGTGATCAATTTTTCTGAAAAGCTCTACTTTCTCAACAAGGTAAATCTCGCCACGGGTTCAGAAGAACGCCGTACAGGCCAAACTATTTCTTTCTTCATAAATGGAACCTTTCCCGCCTCTGTCTCTCTTAGTTTACAGACTGGAAGTTTTAGGTAGATGATATGAAACGGTTAATACTGCTTTCCCTGTTTGTTTGTTTCTGTTTTTCTTCTGCAGGTTACGCGGGTCAGAGAACTGAGGAGGCCATTTTTGCAGGTGGTTGTTTCTGGTGTATCGAGGCTGATTTTGAAAAATTGGAGGGAGTGATCGAGGCTATCTCCGGTTATACCGGAGGGCATACAGAAAACCCGACTTATAAGCAGGTTTCCGCAGGAGGGACAGGCCATCTCGAATCGGTCAAGGTCATTTATGATCCCGACAAGATCAGTTATTCAAAGCTTCTTGATTATTTCTGGCGGCACATTGACCCGACCCGAGATGATGGCCAGTTCTGTGATGGTGGTGATCAGTACCGTCCGGCGATTTTCTATACTGAAGAACAGAAAGACCAAGCCTTTGCTTCCAGAGAAAAAATCGAAAAGACGAAGCCTTTTCCTGAACCCATCAAGGTGGAACTGATCAAGGCTTCAACGTTTTATCCGGCAGAAGACTATCATCAGAATTACTACCGGAAAAATCCTTTGCGCTACCGTTACTACCGTTTCGGATGCGGCCGGGACAGGCGAGTGGAAGAACTCTGGGGAGAGGATCATTGAACCGTGAAACTTCTGATCAATTTCAGGATCAGCAGGATAAAAGGCGATCCATGTAAAAGAAAATCGAAGATATCAATTGGGCGGGTGAGTTCTCCCGAAAACAACATTTTCAACTTTTCCCAGATATGGGGCTCCGGGGAAAAAGGAGCCAGCCCCAAAGTCAAGCATACCAGTATGATCAAGGGTAAGGGAATACCGTCCAGCCAGCTCATTTCCCAGTTCCCATTTCCATGATTATAATCAGATCAAGGCTTGTTAATACCATGCATCCAAATGATAGCGATCAAATCGAACCAGGGAAACCCTCATGATCTTGAGTTGAAGAGGAAGCTCAACCTCCCACTGGAAACAGAGCTATGCCAGGCACCCCCATTACTTATAGGCTGGCACGATAACAAGCTAGCCATCTTTCCAAAATCAGCAGGTCCTGTTTTCATCGATTTTGTAGAAGGCAGGCTGGCACATCGGCGCCTGTACGGTGGTGGCAAGAATCAACCGCTGGCACGTGCCATCGGACTCTCGGCAAAACGCAATTTGAATGTGATCGATGCAACTGCCGGAATGGGACGCGACAGTTTTGTACTGGCCTCTCTTGGTTGCACTGTTTTGATGATCGAACGATCGCCTATAATTGCTGCACTGCTGGAAGATGCATTGAAGCGAGCACAGGAGGTGATGGAAGTAAAAAAAATTATCGGGCGGCTCTCACTGATCTGCGCCGATGCCGGTAATGTCATTCCGACAAGACAGGCAGATGTTATCTATCTCGATCCCATGTTTCCGGAGAAAAGAAAGTCTGCTGCAGTGAAAAAGGACATGCAGATTTTGCAGACGCTGATCGGAAAGGATGAGGACAGCGATCAGCTTTTGGAAATTGCCTTACAGCATGCCACTCATCGGGTTGTGATCAAGCGGCCAAGGCATGCCCAGCCGGTCAAAGGCCCATCGCCAAACACCTCGATCAGCAGTCCGAAGATCCGTTACGATATCTATACGATTAAAAGACTCTAGTGCTCTATCGAGGGCATAAAACAGGGTCAGCACGCCTCACTCTACGTCCGCCTAACAGTGAACACTGGAAATGGCACATCACTTGCAGTCTCCCAGATGTCGAGAAACAGGAGGCTCTAAAAAAATGCAGGCAATATCAGGCTCAATCAATGTTTCATTCACTTCTAGGGAAACCTCCAGTGGTTCTTCTGTTGAAGGTGTGGATATGGCTTCAGGGCTTGGTTTTCTGGCCCTTTTCACGACTCAGATCAACACGGCCTTTTCCGGGATGAAGAGTGGGCAGAATCCGGCGGATCTCTTGAAAGGCCAGGTTCCGGACGGGCAAAGAGATGGCAAGTTTTTTCCGCAGGTATTGCCGTTGCAACCGCTTTTTTCCGGACAACAGAAACCGGGCGAGTTCATAATGGATCAATTCCTGACAGGAGAAAATAGCCAGCAACTTCTGGAAAGCAAACTTTTTTCCAATATCGGTAGTGAGGTCTTTTCGTCACAGAATTTTCTCGACACGCTTCAAGGGGACGTAGATACTTTTACACAATCGCTGTTGCAAGAGCTGGGCAGTCAGGCTCTGCGTGGTAAGGGTCAGCAGCCTGCGGCTACCGGATTTGCAGCCATTACCAGCCAGATCGGGGCGCAAAGTTGGGGGGATGAGCTGATCTCCCGTATCAGATGGCAGATTGGGCAGGAGATCCAAGAGGTCAAGATCAGCCTTAATCCAAAGGAATTGGGGCCACTTCAGGTCAATATAAATATCTCTGACAATCAGGCACAGGTACATTTCGTGACTCATCACGGTCAGGTACGAGATGTTATTGAGAATGCAATTCCACAACTTCGTGAGATGATGGAGCAGACGGGTCTGGTCCTGGCTGATGCCAATGTCTCACAACAACCATCCGATCAGGGACAAACCCAATCATCAGAGGAAAGCTTTTCTGCTTCCAGTGAAGAGAGGGCGAATGCAGGAACTGATGATGAGGTCGATCAGGGAGTGAAGGTTATCCGCGCAGGTATTGGACTTGTTGATGCCTTCATCTGAACGTTTTATTGATCATGGATTCATGGATGCTCGTATTCAAACCCAGATAACGCAGTTTATAGTAATCGCTTAACAGACGGCCCTGCTGTTCGTAATCCAAATCACTCAGGCGTTTGTGGCGATCGATATCATCGATTGCGTAAACCTGATCACCTTTTTGTAGATGTTCAAGCATCGCAATTAACGAAGTGTGCACTCCTTTCTTTTGATTGGCCCAAATGTGTCCCACTTCATGGACCATTCTCGCCATGCGCAGATAATTCTTGCTGAAATCATCTACATAATACTCTTTCCTGAAAATAATATGGTTGCCTATTACAAAGGCAGCCATTGAAGGGGGAAGGCTGGTTTCTAGTATCTCGATCTTCGAATAATCAACTTGATCAAAAAAGATACTCTGTAATTCCCGACGCTCTCCATCGGTGAGAGAACGACTGTTTTTTGTGAGTTGTAAAAAAGCAAAAAAGAGGAAAAGTAATAGAACCACTATCTTGGAGAGAAACAGTTTTTTCATCCTCTAAGTTGCACCCTGTCCTTAGCTGAGGCAGCATAGTAAGCGTTTTTATTGATGGAACTCGTCATGGCTGAGACTCCGGTTTTTGGAACATTGTCGACAATTGATCTGATAGCACTCGGGATCAACCTCCTGCTGTTTATTTTTACCCGAAAGATCGTAACAGCATTTCGTCCTGACAAGGACACTGTATCAGTCAATACCAAGGTCTGGACACTGCGTCTGATCAATATCATTTTGTTTGGCATCTATTTTCTTGAGTTCTTTGTCGGTGGTTGGACGGCGCAGTTGTCACGCACTGGGTTGACCCTCCTCATTGCCTATCTGGCCGTGAACTTCCTGCAAATTCTGATCGTCCGCAAATATGGGCGGATAAAGGAGATCGATGGTACCGAATACCATGTAGAGACCTATCAGTCGGAGATTTTCAACCTGCTAGTACTGATTATAACCTTTGCTGTCGTTCTGATTACGGTGATCAATATCTGGGGGATGACCGATTGGCTCAAGACCACCAGTGTTCTAGGTGGTCTGCTGATCATTCTTTTCTCCACCAAGGACTACTGGGCGCCGGACAATATCAACGGATTGATGTTGTTATACAACGGAGATGTGGAGCCTGGGAGTATTGTGAGAATGGACGAATATGGACTGATCGGTGTAACGATCGATATTACCTTGACCCAGACACGTTTCCGTGATCTTCGTTCACGCCATGTGATTATTCTGCCTAACTCCAAAGTCCGGAATGCCAAGGTCGAAGTACTGAGCCAGAGTCCCGCTTCCGGTCTGATGTGTACGGTTGATTTCAAAATTGGATATGGTCATCCGCCCGAGGAAGTTGAATCCTTTCTGCAAGAAGTCTGGTCTCATGCATGTGAACAGGAGAAGTCACTGAATGAAGAAAAGAAAGCTCGGGCCCTGATAGCCGAGAATGGTGATCATGCCGTTATCTGGCGGCTGGCCTACTGGGTGAAGAATATTTATGGCCTGTTTGATGCAGAATTTGCGATTAACCGGGCTGCGTATGAACTTTCACTTCAGAGGGGGATAGCATTAAATACGCCGTTGACCCTTGAGTTACTCAAATACGAGATGAAGTGATGTTTTGCCGAATTCCTTCAATGCTCATTACTTTTTCTCGAGGCAGCATTTTTTCATCGTCTGTCTTTGAGCGTCTCTACGTAACTATTATCATTTTATCTTTCTCGGGAAAATGTCCTGGGCTGGTTCAGTGTATAATATACATACAGGCAGTTTCCCCAAACTTCAGGAACTTTTCAGATTAACTCAAGGTCGATGTTATACTCGGCTGAACTGGGTGTCTGCGGTCGCTCGATCAACGCTCGTGAAACGATTGCGTCCTTGTTAAATACACAGGATAAGTTCAATGGAATTTATCAGGAGAAAACAAATATGAAATTTATACGATTATTAATCCCCGCAACATTGGTAATAGCCAGTTTTCCAGTACTGGCAAATGATTATCCAACACTTGAACGTGTCGACAGTGTTCTGACCTGCATGAAAAAACATGGTGGCCAAACGGTCGAAAATCTTTATGCCTGTTCTTGCAAGATCGATGTAGTGGCAAGTAAGGTGCCTTTTGACATATGGAATGAAGCAAGAACATATGAGATCTATAAACGCATGCCTGGTGAAAAGGGTGGGCTGTTTCGTGATTCCAAGCGGGCTGAGGAAATTGTCCCAATCCTTCAAGCGGCAGAAAAAGAAGGGGAAAAACGATGTTTCTTTGGTGCAAAAAATCATAAAGCCAAGCAAGCCAAAGCGGACAAATAAGCTTTCTGGCTATTTCAAAATAGCCAGAAAGGGTTGAATGCACTCTTCACGGTGTCCGGGTACCTGACAAGTGCCCGAATACTTTGATTATTTTTTAGCCACCTTATTAAACCAAAACATTTTAAATTTAGTGGAGTAAACAAGACAGATCCTAAAGTAAGTATTGTGCAATGCAATATAAATATTCCTATAATAATCAAAGACATGGATCTGTCTTTTGGATGGTAGCTTAATTTGCCTATTCAATATGAAATTTTCCTAAAAAAAATATTGATAGTTCCCGCTATTTGGTTATAATCTACCTATCTTGTTGTACCTCAAGCCTTGATAGGCGAGGTGCTGTTGAAGGGTTAAGGATTCAAGCATAAGTGCTATCTGAATGAAAATTTTATTTCAGTACTATCAGCCACAAAGTGGGCATCTGTCTATAAATTATCGAACACTTAATCCCGTGTGTTTCAATGTCAAAGGATCTGGTTTTTCATATTCATTTTTTCAATCGAAGCACAGATAACCACAAAAGTTTTCCGCCCAATGGTATCTTTCCGGTCTCGGGTTTCCATTGGGTAATAAAAAATAGAACAGAGACCGAAACTGTTAACAGTAAATATATAAGGAGGAGGTCATGAGAAAATCATCGTTAAATCGATGGCTTCTGGCAGGTGCTGCATTAACCATGTCTGCATCAGCAATGGCTAACGAAGAGCTGCTGAAACTGCAGCAAGATCCAAATTACTGGGTAATGCCCAGTGGTAACTATTCTGGCTGGCGTTATTCTGAGTTGAAGCAAATCAACAATCAGAATGCTCATCAGCTGCAGGCTGCCTGGACATTTTCAACAGGTGTCTTGCGTGGTCATGAAGGTGGTCCACTGGTTCTTCCACCGAGTGCAACAGGCCTGGATACAGACACCCTGTTTGTCCACGCTGCTTTCCCTAATAATGTTTTCGCGATCAATCTCGATACGCTGGAAGTTGTTTGGGAATATGTTCCTGTTCAAGACTACGACACTGTCGTTCCAGTCATGTGCTGTGATACAGTCAATCGTGGCCTTGCTTATGGAGATGGTAAAATCTTCCTGCAACAGGCAGATACAACACTCGTAGCCATCAATGCCAAGACTGGTGAGAAAGTCTGGTCGGTTGTCAATGGTGATCCTAAAAAAGGTCAAACCAATACCAACGCACCACACGTAATGAAAGACAAAGTATTCACTGGTATTTCAGGTGCTGAATTTGGTGTGCGATGCTGGATGAATGCATACAATATCAAAGACGGCAGCATGGCATGGAGAGCATACTCTATGGGGCCTGACTCAGATATTCTGGTCGATCCCAACAAAACCACTGAACTGGGCAAACCCATCGGTAAGGATTCTTCACTGAAAACCTGGAAAGGTGATCAATGGAAAATCGGCGGTGGTTCTGTCTGGGGATGGTGGCCCTATGATCCTGATCTCAATCTGATGTACTACGGTTCTGGTAACCCATCCACTTGGGATCCAGTCGTTCGTCCAGGTGACAACAAGTGGTCAATGACCATGTTTGCTCGTGACGTTGATACTGGTATGGCCAAATGGGTTTACCAGATGACTCCACATGACGAGTGGGACTACGATGGCATCAACGAGATGGTTCTCCATGATGTCACTGTGAAGGGCAAGAAGCATAAAGGTCTGGTTCACTTTGACCGTAATGGCTTTGGATATACCATGGACCGTGTAACCGGTGAACTGCTGGTTGCTGAAAAATATGATCCAGCGGTTAACTGGGCAACTCATGTTGACATGAAGACAGGTCGTCCACAGGTTGTTGCACGTTACTCAACTCACCATAATGGTGAAGACGTCAATACAACCAATATCTGTCCTGCTGCCCTTGGTACCAAAGACCAGCAGCCTTCAGCCTACTCTCCACGTACAGGTCTCCACTATGTACCTACCAACCACGTTTGTATGAACTATGAACCAGTCAGTGGTGGTGAATACGTAGCGGGTCAGCCCTACGTTAACGCTGTATTGAGCATGTTCCCTGCAGGTCGTGTATGCCCTGACTGCCCGAACAACAATGCCGAAGACAACAACCTGGGTAACTTTATTGCCTGGGATGCAAATACCGGCAAGATTGTTTGGTCAATTCCGGAACGCTTCTCAGTATGGTCAGGTGCGTTGGCTACTGCTGGTGACGTTGTCTTCTACGGTAACCTCGAAGGTTATCTGAAAGCGATTGATGCGAAGAGCGGTAAGCTCCTGTGGAAATTCAAAACTCCATCAGGCATCATCGGTAACGTCAATACTTGGGCTCACAAAGGCAAGCAGTATGTTGGTGTACTCTCAGGTGTTGGTGGCTGGGCCGGTATCGGTATGGCTGCTGGCCTGATCAACGATACTGATGGTCTGGGCGCAGTTGGTGCTTATAAAGGTCTGAACAGCTTTACTCGTCTCGGCGGTGTATTGAGCGTCTTCAGCTTGCCTTAAGCACTAAAGCTTGACTAAATAAATCTAGACATATCCTGTTTAGTAAACCCCGGCTTCTTGCGAGAAGCCGGGGTTTTTTGTTATGAACATTTTCATTTACTACTCAAGGTTCTCAGAAAGCTTTTCTGATTTCATGCACTGATGTGTTAAATTAAATTTCCTTATTGGTTTTGAATTAATAAAAAGTATGAATCACTCGACAGACTTTTCTGAGCAATTACCTCTGCATCAATTTACTGAGCAAGCTTATCTGGAATATTCGATGTACGTAATTCTGGATCGTGCACTGCCTCATATTGGAGATGGATTGAAACCGGTTCAGAGGAGGATTATTTATGCAATGTCTGAATTAGGCCTCAAAGCTGGCTCGAAATTCAAAAAATCAGCAAGAACAGTTGGTGACGTCATCGGTAAGTTCCATCCACATGGAGACTCAGCCTGTTATGAAGCCATGGTATTAATGGCTCAGGATTTTGCATATCGTTATCCATTGATCGATGGTCAGGGTAACTGGGGCTCTGTAGATGATCCGAAATCCTTTGCTGCCATGCGTTATACCGAGTCGAAACTGACACCTTATGCAGAACTTCTGCTACAAGAATTGGGTGAGGGAACGGTAGATTGGATACCAAATTTTGATGGGACTTTGAATGAGCCAAAATTACTTCCCGCAAGATTACCCAACATCTTGTTAAATGGGGGTTCTGGTATTGCTGTGGGAATGGCAACGGATATTCCTCCTCATAACCTTAAAGAAGTAGCCAGCGCCTGTATACGCTTACTTGAATCCCCAAGAGCCACACTTGATGAACTCCTTGAGCATATAAAGGGTCCGGATTTACCTACAAGCGCTGAGATCATTTCGCCGCATGAAGAGATCAAGAACATTTATGATACAGGGACTGGAAGTATTCGGATGCGAGCAGTTTATGAAATAGAGAATGGCGATATCGTTATCACGGCTTTGCCCTACCAAAGTTCTGGAATCAAGATACAGCAACAGATTGCTGCACAGATTGAGGCAAAAAAATTACCCATGTTGGAGAATTTGCGTGATGAATCCGACCATGAGACACCTACACGGCTGGTCCTTTTTCCACGATCAAAACGTGTGGATGTAGAGCAGTTAATGAATCACCTGTTTGCAACCACTGATCTTGAGAAGACTTACCGCGTCAATCTAAATATGATCGGCATCGATGGTAAACCAGGTGTCAAGAATCTCAAAGAATTACTTAAAGAGTGGCTTGAATTCAGGACGTCTACCGTCCGCAGAAGATTGGAATATCGACTTGATAAAGTTAATAAACGGATTCATATCCTTGAAGGACAGTTGATAGCATTCCTCAATATTGATGAAGTCATCGCAATTATCAGAGAAGAAGACAACCCCAAACCGGTATTGATGAAACGGTTTGGTATCACAGAAGAGCAAGCTGAAGCGATTCTTGAATTAAAACTTCGACATCTGGCCAGACTGGAGGAGATGAGGATCAAAGGGGAGATGGAGGAGTTGGCCGAAGAAAGAGAAAACCTGCAGTTGACGCTGGGTTCTACCCGAAGGCTAAAGACTCTGATAAGGAAGGAAATTCAGGCTGACGCAGAAAAGTACGGTGACGAACGTCGTTCGCCTATTGTAGAGCGACCGCAGGCGCAGGCTCTTGATGAGACCGCATTGATACCTTCTGATCCAGTCACAATCATTCTTTCCCGGAAAGGATGGGTAAGGGCTGCAAAAGGACATGAAGTCATAGCAGAAGATCTGAATTACCGTTCAGGTGACGGTTATCAAGCATCGGCTGCGGGTCGGAGCAATCAGCTTTCGGTCTTTATCGATTCAACCGGACGAACCTATTCAGTCTCTACACATACTCTTCCTTCTGCTCGAGGACTGGGTGAGCCTCTGTCTGGCAAACTTTCTCCACCCGATGGTGCTGAATTTGTCAGCGTATTATGTGGACAACCTGAAACCAGGTATCTATTGGTTTCGGATGCAGGTTACGGATTCGTTACTCCTCTTGAAAACCTATACAGCAAAAACAAGGCAGGGAAGGCGGTATTGAGATTGCCGAAAGGTGGTAAGGTCTTGGCGCCTTCACCAGTGCATGATTATGATTCCGATCGAATAGCAGCGTTGTCAAATGAAGGCCGTCTCTTGATCTTCGATCTGAAAGAACTTCCCGAACTACCAAAGGGTAAGGGATTAAAAATAATGCAAATCCCATCATCACGTGTTGAGTCGAGAGAAGAGTTTCTGATTGCAACAGTTGTTCTCCCTTCAGCGTCGAATCTGGTGATATTTTCGGGGCAACGGCATCTGACATTGAAGCCACGTGATCTGGAGGCCTATTCCGGTGAAAGAGGCAGGCGAGGCAATAGACTGCCACGTGGATTTCAGAAAGTATCAGGAATGAAAATTGAGTAAAAAGAGGCTGGGGCCGAGGCCCCAGCCCAGGGCAGAACGGATAAGGGAGGGGAGGGGAATCCGTTCTGACACTGAATATATCGACGTATCCGTCTAAACCTTTAATATATTTTTTCTGTGGCTTGCCCAGTTAATTTTTGATTGCTAGTGTGAGCTTCCATTCAGTGGTACCAGCCTATATAGCTCATGGTTAAACCAATCAAATCAACAGAAAACAGATCAAAGTGAAAGCCATTTTCTCTTTAGGCATATCAATGAGCTCTACTAAAGGGGCAAAAGGTTATGCTATTATTGATAATTAGATTGGAGATTTATCAAGAAAAACATCAACAGGTTTTACAGAACAGAAAGAGGAGTTTTAATGAAACATACTTTGCCACCACTTCCGTATGAAAAGAACGCTCTTGAACCGCATATTTCAAGCGAAACCATTGAATATCATTATGGAAAGCACCATGCGACCTATGTTGACAAACTGAACGGGTTAATCGAAGGTACAGAGTTTTCTGATTCAACTTTGGAAGATATTATTACCAAAGCCCCTGCCGGTCCAGTCTTCAACAATGCTGCCCAAGTGTGGAATCACACCTTTTATTGGAATTGCATGAGTCCGAACGGTGGTGGCGAACCCAGTGGAGCGTTGCTTACTAAAATCAATGACACCTTTGGAAGTGTTGAAAGTTTCAAGGAAGCATTTATTGACTCTGCGATCAACAATTTCGGTTCAGGTTGGACCTGGCTCGTCAAAAAATCCGATGGTAGTTTGGCCGTAGTGAATACCAGTAATGCCGGATGCCCGTTAACCGAGGGGGATACCCCCCTGTTGACTTGTGATGTCTGGGAACATGCCTATTATATTGATTATAGAAATCGCCGTCCTGATTACCTGAAAAGTTTCTGGAGTCTGGTGAACTGGGATTTTGCAGCAAGCAACCTTTAGTTAACAAATTCTGGAAAAGAAGGACATTTGGATTCGCAGTACGGTTACCGTACTGCGATTTTTTCTTTTTTCAGGCCGTAAAAATAGATGAATGATGACATCACATCTTATGACATCATACGCACCGTTACCCGTGACTTTTGTCAAGGGGAAAGGTGTATGGCTTGAGGACAAGGCAGGGGAGCGATATCTTGATGCTCTGAGTGGGATTGCTGTCTGTTCTCTTGGGCATGCACATCCAACCATTACAGAAGCGATAGCGGATCAGGCTGGCAAGTTGATCCATACTTCCAACCTGTATCACATCGAGTTACAGGAAAAACTTGCAGCAAGGCTCTGTAAAATCGCTTCCATGGACAGGGCTTTTTTTAGTAATTCCGGGGCGGAGGCCAACGAGGCCGCGATTAAACTGGCTCGCCTATATGGTCATGAAAAAGGTATTGGGAAACCGGTCATTGTTGTCATGGAGGGCAGTTTTCATGGTCGAACCATGGCAACGCTGACTGCTACCGGGAATCCAAAGGTTCAGGATGGTTTTGGGCCGCTGTTGGAAGGGTTCAAAAGAATCCCCTACAACGATATAAAAGCACTTGAAACATTGGCCGAAAGAACTTCGGATATTGTGGCCGTTCTCTGTGAACCTATTCAGGGTGAAGGAGGTGTTAATGTTCCTGCTGAGGATTTTCTAACTCGAATCCGATCGATCTGTGATCAAAGAGGCTGGTTGATGATATTGGATGAGATCCAGACCGGTATGGGCAGAACAGGGAAATGGTTTGCCTACCTGCATGAAAATGTTGTTCCTGATGTCATAACTTTGGCAAAGGCATTGGGCAATGGTGTACCCATTGGCGCTTGTATTGCCAAGGGCAGGGCAGCAGAACTGTTTGCACCGGGCAATCATGGTTCGACCTTTGGTGGTAATCCGCTGGCTTGCCGTGTTGCGTTGACAGTGATCGAAACCTTGGAGGCTAATAATCTGATCTCCAGGGCAGAAGCGATGGGAAACTACTTGCGAAAGCAGCTTGAGGTGGCTCTGAAGAATCTTGAAGGCGTCTCCGATATTCGGGGAAAGGGCATGATGATTGGCATCGAACTGGAGCGTGAATGTGGTGACCTGGCTCAATCCTCTCTTGAGAAACGATTACTGATCAATGTTACGGCGGGTAATACGATTCGACTGCTTCCACCGTTGGTTGTCAGCAAGGAAGAGTGTGATCTGATCGTGAAAACCCTGAGTGATCTGATCAAATCATTTTTACAAAAGTAGAGAAAATTATTATGGCTATCAGACATTTTTTGACCTTGCAGGATCTAAGTAGTGATGAATTCCGGCAACTGATCGATCGCGCAATTGAGCTCAAGGCCATACAAAAAGAAGGTCGTATCTTTGAACCTTTGAAAAATAAAGTGCTGGGTATGATTTTTGAAAAGTCTTCAACCCGTACTCGTGTCTCTTTCGAGGCGGGCATGATCCAGTTCGGTGGGCACGCCATTTTTCTCTCTCCGGATCATTCTCAGGTTGGTCGTGGTGAAGAGATTGCGGATACTGCCCGGGTATTGTCGGGTATGGTGGACGGGATCATGGTACGAACATTCGAGCATGACATCGTCGAAGAGTTTGCCCGTTATGCAACAATTCCGGTTATCAATGGATTAACTGATACGTACCATCCTTGCCAGCTACTGGCAGACATGCAGACATGGCAAGAGCACCGTGGCTCGATTGCAGGACGTACCGTTGCTTATATCGGCGATGGGAATAATATGTGTCATTCCTATATCAACGCGGCTATCCTGCTGGATTTTCATCTCCGAATCGCCAGCCCGAAAGGTTACATGCCTGATCAGGAAATCGTTGCCCGTGGAGGCGAACGCATAAAACTGTACTCCTCTGCTGCGGAAGCTGTAACCGGCGCCGATCTGGTGGTGACCGATGTCTGGGCAAGCATGGGACAGGAAGAAGAGGCGGAAGAACGTGCGAAGACATTTGCCCCCTATCAGGTTAATGCTGGACTGATGGCATTGGCCAAACCGGATGCCTTGTTCATGCATTGTCTGCCTGCACACCGAGGAGAAGAGGTCACATCAGATGTCATCGACAGTGAACAGAGTGTCGTCTGGGATGAAGCCGAAAATCGTCTGCATGCACAAAAGGCCTTGCTGGAATTTCTCATGGCATGAACGTGCAATTTCGTTGATACTGTCAGAGAATTGATAAAGGTATCCTGAAGCATGACAATGCAGTTTCTGATCAGTAACGATGATGGTTATCGAGCCCCGGGTCTCGTCGCGCTGGAAGAGGCACTTGAAGATCTGGGTAAAATTTGCATCGTCGTACCCGACCGGAACCGAAGCGGTGCCAGCAATTCTTTAACACTCGACAGTCCTCTCCGGGTGCACCAGTATGGGGAGGATCGTTATTTTGTAAACGGAACACCAACAGACTGCGTGCATATTGCCATCACTGGCCTGCTTGAGAGTATGCCCGATATGGTCATCTCGGGGATCAATTTGGGGGAAAATCTGGGCGATGATGTTCTCTATTCTGGAACGGTTGCTGCTGCCATGGAGGGACGTTTCATGGGTCTACCCGCAGTGGCTGTTTCTCTTGTCGGAGAGGAACCTGTTTATTATGAATCGGCAGCACAAGTGATCAGGAAACTGATCATGAACTTGCAGAAAAAACCGCTGGAACAAAACACGATACTCAATATCAATATTCCTGATTTGCCGATCGATAAGATTAGAGGCTTTCAAGTCACCCGTTTAGGACAGCGGCATAAATCCGAGCCTGTGATCAAGGAAAGCGATCCTCGTGGTCGCCCCATCTACTGGATTGGGCCTCCCGGCATGGAGCAGGATGGCGGTTCAGGAACAGACTTTCATGCTATCCGTAATGGTTATGTTTCGGTGACCCCGCTTCAGGTCGATTTGACTCATTACGCATCACTGGATAAGGTTTCCGAATGGTTGGTGCAAGTGACAACAGATGATGAATGATCATCGTGGTATCGGGATGACTTCAGAAAGGACCAGAACCCGTCTGGTTCGTCAACTCAAGGAGATGGGAATTTCAAATCCGTTGGTGCTGAACGCTATACAAACAGTACCACGGCATCTATTTGTGGATGAAGGGTTGGCTTCCCGTGCTTACGAAAATACCGCCTTACCGATCGGCCACGGGCAGACTATATCCCAGCCTTATATTGTCGCTCGTATGACAGAATTATTACTGGTGGGGGAGCTGGGGAAAGTACTCGAGATTGGTGCCGGTTGCGGTTACCAAAGTGCCGTTCTCGCACAGTTTGCAAAACAGGTCTATGCTGTCGAACGAATCGCCCCTCTTGCCCTCAAATTGAGGGAAAGGATCCAGCAGTTACGCTACCGTAATATTCTGGTCAGGCATGGTGATGGTATGGAAGGGTGGCCTGAAAATGGTCCGTTTGATGCTATTCTCGTTGCGGCGGCCCCCGTAACAGTTCCTCCTAAGCTTCTGGAACAGCTGAAGATTGGAGGGCGTATGGTGCTTCCTGTTGGTGATCGTGATCATCAAGTGCTTCTTCTGATCACGCGAGAGGGTGAAAACAGCTATAAGGAACAAAAACTGGATGCCGTCAGCTTCGTACCTATGCGTAGTGGTGTGAGCAAGATCTGAGGTATTCTGGATGCGAAATAAAAGGGGGATGTTGGACAGAAGGCAGGTTAATTTGTCACTTTTTGCGATCATTGTAGCCTTCCTGCTTTCATCCTGTATGGGTGGTGGAGCTCCGATCTATTCACGGGAACGACAGCCCACGGCACAACGTACCGAGGCCAAGCCAGTACCACAGACAGTCATTCGGGGGGCTGAAAAAGGGAAAACGCTAACTAACTCCGCCATTCCACCAAAATTCTATCAGGTGATTGCAGGTGATACGCTTTATTCGATAGCTTGGCGATACAAACTCGACTACAAAGAGTTGGCAAAATGGAACGGAATTCGGTCGCCCTATCTCATTCATGTTGGTGAAAAACTCAGGTTGACCCCGCCTGCAGGCAAACCGGTAACCGTCATAGCGAAAAAAGATAAACCCAAGCCTACAAGCAAATCATCCGGAGAGGGCAAAAAAAACACACCAGAGATCAGGAAAGCGACATCTCCAAAAGCAAGCCTGGAGAAGTTTCCAAAGAAACTCACCTGGCAATGGCCAGCAAAGGGTAAACTGATTCAATCGCAGACAGTTTCCGGTCGTAACGGTATCGATATTGCCGGAAAAATGGGCCAGACGGTCAGGGCCGCTGCGTCCGGAAAGGTCGTATATAGTGGTAGTGGGCT
>Ga0256841_1000465_pt1 | contig 41912 bp, 43 predicted proteins | sample 356308metaG_FD_185971 | JGI IMG/M metagenome (GOLD analysis project Ga0256841, IMG submission 185971) | Hydrothermal vent microbial communities from Mid Atlantic Ridge, Atlantic Ocean - 356-308 | ecosystem: Environmental > Aquatic > Marine > Hydrothermal vents | place: Atlantic Ocean: Mid...
GTAACCCTGAAGCATATCAATGACAGCTTGTATGAAGCTTCTCTTCCCAAACTGGTCAAAGGTAACTGGTATGTTCAAATTGAAACCGATGACTGGCGAGTATTGAAATCTATGACCATTCGATAGCCTTTCAACTTGCATGATTCAAGAAGTACTTTTTGCTGCCGATACCTTTAAGTAAAGGTACTTTTTATCAAAGACAATCATGGCTGATTGCGTCTCTTTTGTTTTATAACGGGGGAGCTGATCCAAAGTAGTCTGCATGCGAGTGCTATGTTCCTTAACCAACAGATATAGCAGCTGATCTGAAAGTTCGGGACTTCTGTGATGATCATTATGTCGATCGACTTCAATCGCAGTAAGTACTATATATTGGCCTCTTTTCTTCTGTAAATTGGCATCTTGCCACATCGATGGGTAGGGCGTCGCTTGAATAATACCTGAGATGCTGCTGGCATAATGTGCAAAAAAAGTTAAAAACTGTTACCAATACAATGAGTTACAGTAGTAAAACTACCTTTCGTCGGTTGGTCTCTACCATTCATACCCATGATAATGGTCAACCCTCGAGAAGGGATTGCACAATTGCCCCAGGGTTGCATAAGGCGACATGAAAAAACATGTGTCAGTGAAAGGAGTCATTGCATGAAAAAATCATTTTTCACATTTACATTCACATTCCTGCTGATGGTGCTGGCTTCCAGTCGACCAGCTACTGCTGACGACCTTGATATTTACAGTGGAGCGTTATTGAATGATCCGCCAGTCAATGTTCTCTTTGTTTTCGATATTTCAGGCAGTATGGGGCTTAGACCGGACGGGACGCCCGCTACCTCACTCGAAGGGCCGGATTCACGTTATGGTATTTTGCTGAAGGCACTGAAAGATGTTTTGGTAGCGAACAAAAACAAGGCGGGACTCAATGTAGGCGTCTCCTGGTTCAACCGTTATATCACGGGTATTCAGTGGCCAATTTCCCCTATCGGTGATGATGCACATGCGATAGACAACACTATCCCGGCAGGTGATTTCAAGGTTTATGAAATCATCCCGCATATCATAGAGAATGACAGCTGGGTCAACCCGAGTTATGAGACCAAGATGGTACCGGCGTTGCTGGATGCAGCCAATTATTTCCGTGGCGATCCTGTATGGAAACTGAGAGCCCCAAAAATCTGGAATGCAGCTGCCCAAGATTATCAGTCAGGAAATAACTGGTCACCCAATCCGATGGCGTATGATCCTTCACCGACTGCATTGGCAGCAACAAGTCATCCCCCCTATCATCCATCGGTCCCGACAACCAAGTCTTTTGCCAGGTACCTGAATGTGCATACCACCCGGTATAGTTGTAATCCGATTTATCAGAGCTGGTGTCATAACGGTTACAATACCCAGAGTACGGGATATGACCCCTACTCTATTTCGGACCCCGGCCATGTCAATGTGCGCTCCTGTGCTGATGAAACGGTCAATTACTGGAGTTGTCCGGTACCCAATACCTGCACGACGAGCATAAATGCGGAAGGGAATACTGTCACGAGCTGTCATTGTCCAGTTGCCTTGGTCAATAATCCTGTAACGAGACACAAATGCACCTATGATTATTGGCAATCCGGTCCCTTGGGAGCGATCTACAAAAGTCCGATCAGCAGTTGCAGCCGCAATATCATCGTCCTGCTTTCTGATGGCAAACCGACAAAGAGTGAAAATATTCCCGGCATTGAATCTTTAATCGGAAAAAGTTGTACAGATATTCCTGGTATCCCTCACGGCAAATGTGGTCCTGAACTGGTCAATTTTCTTGCCAATAATGATCAGATCCCAGGGATTCCAGGAAGCCGGGTCAATACCTATACCATAGGTTTTAATGCCGATCCTACAGGAAAAAGTTTTTTGCAGATGCTGGCAACTGCGGGTGGTGGTCAGTACTACGAGGCGAGTAATGTTGCCAGTTTGACAACAGTACTTTCCAACATCATCAGCTCCGTGACTGTAGAGGCGGAAACCTTTACTGGGCTCTCCACCACTACACAGGCGAGTACAGTGTCGTCTAGCCCCCGGGTATTCCTGAACCTGTTCAAGCCGCTGAACAAACGATCGTGGCCTGGAAATACAAAAGGGTACTTTGCCAGCCCACAAGGGCTGCGTGATCTGGATGGCGATCTCGCGGTTGAAGAAACCGGTTCCAAGTCGGTATTCAAACCTACTGCGAGAAGCTTCTGGACCTTGATTCCTGATGGAAATAGTGTCAATGCTGGAGGTGTTTCGGAAAAATTGCTATCTGGGGGGCGTACGATTTATACCTATACAGGTACCACTCCTCCTGCTGATTCTTCCTTAACGAAACTGAACGTTGGCGACTCATCCCTCAGTCCGGCATTGTTTGCGGTATCGGATCATGCCAGTAAGGATGCCATAATCAGCTGGCTCGATAAATCAGGTATGTCAGATGCGCTGCACAGCAAACCTTTGGTCTTATCTTTTCCAGGAAAAGATGTCATGTTCACCATGACTAATCAGGGGTTGCTGCATGCGGTCGATGTGACCGACAATGTTTCAGGTGGGAATGAAATTTTCGCCTTCATTCCTCAGGCACTGTTGCCTCAGATCAAGGATCACAAAGCAAATGCCGGAGCCACCGGTAGCAATCATTTGTATGGTCTCGATGGCTCACTGTCCTATTGGCATGATGATACAAATGGTAACCATATCATCGATTCAGGTGAAAAGGTCTATCTCTATTTCGGTATGCGTCGTGGAGGTGATCATTATTATGCGCTGGATGTCACCGATCTGCAGGCCGGACGGAAGCCGGATTTGCAATGGCGTATCGATGGTGGAACTGGTAAGTTCAAGGTACTGGGACAAACCTGGTCACGCATGGTTGTCACTCGCGTTCCTTGGACCAACGCCAAAGGATACCGCTCAGTCCTGATCTTCGGTGGAGGTTATGATACGGATCAAGATAGCCATACAGTACGCACCGTGGATGACAAGGGTAATGCCATTTATATGGTTGATGTGGAAACCGGTGAACTGCTCTGGTCGGCACAGAATTCGTCTGCACCTGGTGCAACGATTGTTGCAGAGATGAAATACAGCATCCCATCGGATGTCACTGTAATCGATTCGAATGATAACCAACTGGCTGATCGTCTCTATTTTGGTGACATGGGAGGTCAGATCTGGCGAATCGATCTTGATGAGGCCGCTTTTGGCTCTGGAACACCCTCAGCGACGGTCACCCGTCTTGCTGTGTTGTCAGACAGTTCTCCTGCGGGCAACCGTCGTTTCTACTATCCACCTGCGGTCGCGTTGATCGAGAAAGCAGGTAATTATTATTATACGGTTGCCATCGGGTCAGGCTGGCGTGCGAAGCCACTCTCAACCGTGGTGGAAAACAAGTTCTTCATGATCAGGGATCCGAACGTGGCTACCGGTGCGCCTATAGGTTGGACTACGAAAACCGTCGCCGATCTGTATAACATCGATAGCAATGAGATTGGTCAAGGGCCTGATCCTGACCAGGCCATGAATGATCTGATCAATAATTATGGAGGCTGGCAGTTGTCACTGTCTTATCCGGGAGAGAAAGCACTTTCGCAGCCACTGATTTTTGATCATCAGCTCTTCTTCACCACGGTCACACCCGCGAGTTCCGCACTGGGTTGTGGAAGCGGAACCGGACGATTGTACGTAATGAACTTGTTCGATGGTGTTCCGGTACATGATTTTGTCGCGGATTCCACCATGAAGGCCGAAGATCGGAGTAAGAACCTTCCTGGTCATGGCATACCCGGTGCACCTGTACCCTGGTTTCCTGCAGGTAAAGGCAGTATGGAGATCTATGTGGGCAAGGATAGGGCATTGCCATCCACCGCCCAGGAATTGCAACGGATCAACTGGCGTGTGATTAAATAATCAGGCTGGATTATGGGCGGTTCCGGTCAGGAACTGCCCAGCGCCAGGTGTTTATTGCTGAATATGTTTTGATCCATTTTTTTCAAGGAGGAAGAGATTTCCGGTTGGAAATTCATCTGGTCTAAAATGTCTTTTTTCAGGTCGATTCCAGGGGCGATCTCGGAAAGAATCAGCCCCTCACTACCCAGGGTGAATACAGCTCGTTCGGTGACATAAACCACACGCTTTCCTTGCTCCCAGGCATAGGTGCCATTGAAGGTGATCTGTTCTACGTGACGAAGAAATTTTTTTTCCCGGCCCTCCTGTCGGATCAGAAGCCTACCGTCAGCCACGCTGACATCAAGCCCTTGGGCCGTGAACGTACCGCAGAATATTACCTCCTTCGCCGACTGGCTGATATTGATGAAACCGCCACAGCCTGCGATCCTGGAACCAAATTTGGAGACATTGATGTGACCTTGACGATCGGCCTGCGCAAGTCCAAGAAAGGCTTGATCCAGCCCGCCGCCATCGTAGAAATCGAATTGATAGTCCTGACTGACAATGGCCTGAGGATAGATTGCAGTACCGAAACTGAGGCCACCGGCCGGAGTACCACCGATGGCACCCGCCTCGACAGTGGCGGTATAGAAATTTTCGAAGCCCTCAATCAGTGCAACTTTAGCAACGTATTCCGGAGTGCCGATGCCAAAATTCACGACGGTATCTTTTCTCATTTCGAGAGCTGCACGACGGGCGATGATCCACTTGGCATCCAGTTCTGAAGGCGGTTTTTCTTTTATCTCTGGTTCACACTTCTTCCGTTGCTGGACTTTTCTTGGATCGGAATAGTGGTCGTAGGTCTGCATGTGGAATTTCTCATCGGTACAGAGTACGACTGCATCCACATAGATCCCGGGAATTTTGACCATCTGCGGATGGATTGTGCCACGCTCGACTATCTGCTTCACCTGTACGATCACTCGCCCACCGCTGTTATGGCAGGCCGCTGCGGCAACTTGATTACAGATGGTCAGCGCTTCGTCTTCCATGGTGATATTGCCGTTTTCATCGGCTGTGGTTCCTCGCAGGAGCGCAAAGTCCACGGAAAACTTTTTGTAGAAAAGGTACTCTTCACCATTGAGTTCCATCACTTCGATGAGTTCTTCTCTCGTGATATCGTTGATGCGTCCGCCTCCCATGCGTGGATCAACAAACGTTCTGAGCCCAATTTTTGAGAGGGTGCCTGGCTTTCCAGCAGAAATATCCCGGCATAAGTGCGAAATGATCCCTTGTGGAAGGTTATAGGCCTCGATTCGGTTTTCAACAGCTAGCCTTTGCAGTTTCGGGACTAATCCCCAGTGTCCGCCGATGACCCGTTTGACCAGCCCTTCATGGGCGATCTGGTTGAGAGCTCGTGCCTTGCCATCACCCTGACCCGCAGCATAAATGACCGTCAGATTACGGGGAGAACCCGTCGTCAGGAAGCGCTTGCCCAGGGCAAACTCTAGTTCCTCAGGCACCACACAGGCGACAAAGCCGCCAAAGAGGACACTGGCCCCGTCAGGGATTTGGGCAACGGCTTCTTCTGCTGTGAGAATTGAAACTGTCATGATTTTTTCAGAAAGTTTGCAATGATTTCATAGGTTTGTTGAATCACAGGCGGGTTGAGTACTTCAAGATTGAGAAAGCAATGGATCAGTCCCGCACCTTGATGGTATTCACACGCCACGTCAGCCCGTTTCAGTTGATTACAGAACATTTTTCCATCATCCACGAGTGGATCAAGCTCAGCGGCAATGATGAGGGTTCGAGGCATTCGATCGAGATCGGGGAAGAACAGTGGGCTGGCTGTTTTCCGATTTTCATTGTGCTGAAAGTATTGATCGAAGTACCAGCGGATCTTTTCCGTCTCGAGCAGATAACCAGACGCGAATCGCTCGTAAGATGGAGTGCTGAAGGTATAGTCGAGGCTTGGATAGATCAGGATCAGGCTGGAGATACGATAGGCGCGTTGCCAGGCCACGGTTACGGCCAGTGCGCCACCGGCGCTATCACCAGCGAGGATCAGATTTTCCTGATCAGCCTGGACATCTTCCAATACGTCGGAAAGGTGGTCGACAACAGCAAGACAGTCCTCCAGTCCGCATGGGTAAGGATGCTCAGGCGCCAGCCTGTACTCTACCGAGACCACCCGATGCCCGCTGGATTGGGCGAGACGTCGGCTGATGCCATCATAAAGCTCAATACTGCCACACATATGGCCGCCACCATGGAAAAAGACGAGCACCGGCTTTGTCGCGGTGGACTCAGGATCATAATCATAAATGCGTATCGGAATTTCGCGGTCGATGAGCCTGAGTGAGGAGTCTGTAATCCGGGAGACACCGACTTTGGGCAACGACAGCTGCCCAATGGCATCCAACGCCGTGCGGGCCTGTTCTGGTGTTGGTTGTATTCCCTGCTGTCTCTGTTTCGCGATTAAGGCATTGACCTTTTCGAGAAACGCTTTGTATTCAGCGGCTACCTTGTTCATGGAAAAGTCGGAAGATAAGTGGGGTAGAATTATAGCAGTCACAATCCATCGAGATCAGATTATGTTTATACCCGTTGAGAATGAGTTTACCGTTCCTTTTGATCACTCTTTTCGTGTTGCCGATGTGCCCACCCATCCACCGGGCGATCCTGGCTCCGACAAGGAATTGAAAAAACAGTTGAAGAAATTGACGAAGAACCTGGATGATCTGCAGCGCAAGTTTTACGCTCACGATCGTCATGCATTGCTGCTGGTCTTTCAGGCCATGGATGCGGCAGGGAAAGACAGCACTATTCGGGCGGTGATGCGCGGAGTCAATCCTGCAGGATGCCAAGTATTCTCCTTCAAACAGCCCAGCGCATTGGAACTCGATCACGACTTCCTATGGCGCACCGCGAAGCGATTACCGGAAAGGGGGCGGTTCGGGATCTTCAATCGCAGTTATTATGAAGAGGTTCTTGTCGTCCGTGTGCATCCAGAATATCTGGATAATCAGAAGCTACCGGATTGTGTGGATCATGAAGCCATTTGGAAACAGCGCTATGAATCCATCCGTGATCATGAAAAACATTTGGCGCGTAACGGCACAATCATTCTCAAATTCTGGCTGAATGTATCGAGAGAAGAACAAAAACGGCGCTTTCTTTCCCGTATCGAGGAGCCAGAAAAGCATTGGAAGTTTTCCGCATCGGACGTACGCGAGAGAGGCTTTTGGGATGCCTATATGCAAGCCTATGAAGATGCGCTCAACCAGACATCGAAACCTTGGGCGCCATGGTTCGCCATTCCGGCAGACAACAAAAAATGGATGCGTGTGCAGGTAGCCAGGATTATCGTCGATACGTTGGAGGCATTGAAGGTGGATTATCCAACGGTTACTGACAAAGAAAAACAGAAACTTGAAGAGATGAGAAAACTGCTGGAGAGTGAGTGATAAAAAGAACGGGAAGGCCAACACTCCCTCCCTTCAAGGAGGCTGGCTTCCCTTGTAACCACAACAGGAGGCGAAGTAATTTGGGGTCGGTGTTCAACTGCCTGACACCAACCAAGTCCAATCATGTGCTACTGATTATACCGGCTTTCCCTGAATTGAGACTGAACGGAGCCGCTTTTGGTTTAGAGGCCATCGACTAAGTTTGTTGATACTCTGAGTCAATGCCAGTTATTTGGGAAAGAGGGTTTGAAAGTCGATACGCATACCCGTGTAGCCCGGGTCATACCCCGGCAGTTGTGCCAGTTTTTGTTTGAGCACCGGGCTGTTCAATAGACCTAACATTTGTACGATCCGTACATCCTCGATCAGTTTGACGGGCAGGGCTAGGCAGTAGTGCTCCCACACTTCAGGAATGAAGTCGAGTTGAAATTGTTCTGCTATCGCTGCGATGCCGAAACCTGCGTCGGCGGCACCACTGGCGATCATTGCGGCTACCGCCATGTGAGTAAACTCTTCGTTTTCATAACCATTGATTTGATTGGGTTCAATTTTTTTCTGTTTCAAGAGCTGATCCAGAAGCAGCCGTGTACCAGAGCCTTGTTGGCGGTTGATAAAACGGTGGTTGTCATCAGTAAGTGACTGGATGGATCGGATACTTTTCGGGTTTCCCCGTTGGACCATCAAACCCTGGCTCCGTCTCACCAGGGAGAAAATCAGATGCTTTTCCGGATCAAGAAATACAAGGTAGTTTGATTTCAGCTTGTTACCGAGATCGCCCTCTGGAATGTGAAAACCGGCAATGTCGCAGTCTCCTGCAGCCAGCGCCTGTAAACTTGTCAAGCTGCCCTGAACTTTCAGGTCAATTCGGCAACCGCCTTGTTGATTCGCCAGGTCACGAAGGGGCCCTAGCGACAGACAATGGCTTGCCGAAATAGTCAAAGAAGGAGGCTGATCACAGTTCAGGACGGATCCAAGTTCGTGTTTGAAACGGTGGGCATACCTGTCCAGCTCCGGTGACAGTTCCGCCTGGAGTTGCTGATCTGCATCGAGCAGTTTTTTTCCAAGCAAGGTCAAACTGGCGCCTCGGCCTTGTTGCATGGCGACAAGGGGCCGCCCGAGTCGTTTTTCCCATTTCATCAACAGTCCCCAGGCATGACGGTAAGAGACGCCGCTCTTTTCTGCGGCCTTTTTAAGTGATCCGTCCGCCTGGATCGATGACAGCAAGCGGAACAGAAGTGGATCGACGGATTCTTCCTCTGTGTATCGGATCGTCCAGTGCAATGAGAGTTTAATATCCATTATTATGAAATTAATATCATATTTACTTTCAGTATAAGCGCGATAAGATCGTAAATCTCTTTGTTAAAAATATGAATATAATTACATATAATGGTTTGGGGAACCAGGATGGCAAAACGCGCGACTCAGTTTGTGAAGGTGGGATTGCTACTGATGATGCAGATTTCACCGCCGGTGCATGCATCCGAAGCGGCCTTGCTCAAGCTTCTTGAAGTGCTCCATGCCGACGGGACGCTCTCTGATGAAAAGTACATGGCCATTGTCAAGTTGATAAAACCCGCTCAGGAAACAGAATCGTCAAGCCCGCAAACGCGGTCGAAACTACCGGAGCAGCCAGGAGGGGATGCAATCATGATCTCCAGAGGCAAGTTAGAAATGAGCCCCTCGGAAAGGGACTCCAAAGTCCGTATAGGAGGCCGGATCATGGCCGATGGTGCGATCTACGACGACGATACAGAACCTTTGGGGAGTGGTGTGGAAATGCGCAGGGCGAGACTGTTCATGCAGGGAACGCTATGGCAGGTCTGGAATTACAAGCTGCAATATGACTTCACAGGATCGGGGAAGGCGGGTATCAATGATGCGTACCTTCAGTACATCGGTTTACCTGCCGGGCAGATCACCTTGGGACATTTCAAAGAGCCTTTCAGTCTGCAAAACATGACCAGTTCAAAATATGTTTCGTTCATAGAGCGGGGTTTGCCACATCTTTTCACTCCAGGACGGAGTCTCGGCATCGCCTATGGTCTGTCTGGCAAGCACTGGAGGGCTAAAGCTGGAATTTTTGCCCAAGGGATTGATACGCCCGGTGATGAGCTTGATCAGAGTTACGCAATCACCGGACGAATGACCTACGCTCCTGTTTATGAAAAAGATTGGCAGGTATTACATCTTGGGTTAAGCCTTTCTTACCGGCAGTTGGATGAAAACAGGACACTCCGTTTCAGGGAACGTCCCGAATCTCATATCACCAATCTCAGACTGGTGGATACCGGTGATATTGATGCCGATTCGCTTTATCGCTATAACGTTGAGCTGTTTTGGTCTCACGGGCCCTTTGCGATTCAGGGCGAATACACGAGAGCAGCCGTTGATCGTGCGATTGCCAATCAGCCCGATCCGGTATTTGCAGGTTATTACGTCGAGGGCTCGTGGTTTCTTACAGGCGAATCGCTACATTATAAGCCGGCCAAGGGTACACTGGGGAAAATAACACCCAAACGGATTTTGGGTCGAGATGGGTGGGGAGCCTGGCAGATTGCACTGCGCTTCAGCAGTCTTGATCTGACCGATCAAGACGTCCTCGGCGGCAGGGAACAGAATCTGACGTTGGGGCTCAACTGGTATACCCATCCCAATCTGCGCTTCATGGCCAACTACATCAAGGTACTGGATGTGGAGGGCGGTCCTCATGCCGGGGATGAGCCAGCAGCCGTTGCTTTGCGTGCACAAATAGAATTCTAGGAAAACACCGGCCTATGAGGAAAAACATGAAAGCCTGTTCAGTTAAAAAACTCATACTCTTTTTTTTATTGTGGCCAATGCTGGCTCCGTCTGTTCATGCGGAACAACGATTACGGATGGCAACCACGACAAGTACCGATAACTCGGGTCTCCTGGCTGTACTCAACCCAGTGTTTGAAGAACAAAACAAGGTGAAAATTGACGTGATAGCCGTTGGGACGGGAAAAGCCCTGCGGCTGGGCAGAAACGGGGATGTTGATCTGATTCTGGTACACGCACCGGCTGCAGAGGAAACGTTTGTCGCCGAGGGGTACGGTGTCGATCGTCATCCCGTCATGCATAATGATTTTGTCCTGATCGGTCCTGCTGATGACCCCGCCGGAGTAAAAGGCACGGGGGGGCTTTCTGATGTGATGCGAAAGATTGCTCAAAAAAATGCAGTCTTCATCTCGCGAGGGGATGATTCCGGCACTCATAAAAAAGAAAAGGTATTATGGAAGTACGCCGGGGTAGAGCCGGAGGGGAACTGGTATTTATCTGTAGGGCAAGGTATGGGTGCGGTGTTAAAAATCGCGAATGACAAGCAGGCCTATACCCTAACGGATCGGGGAACCTGGCTGGCCTATCGGGATACACTGGATCTTGTAATCGTCTATGAAGGTGATCCGGTATTATTCAACCCCTATCACGTGATTGCGATCAATCCGGAACGGCACCCTCATGTGAATCATGTGTTGGCAAAAAAATATATAGACTTCATAACCGGCGTAAAAGGTCAGGCGATTATCCGCGATTTCACGATAAAGGGTGAGCGACTGTTCCAACCTGATGCCATTTCAGACATTACTCATCGATATAGGGGTTCCGGTTCCCCTGAAGCCTCTCGATAATGTCATTGCGGCGTTGCTCTTCAGCATCCGGTGGATCGTCCCGATGCCATTCTTCCAGCAGTTTGCGTTGCCGTTTGAAGAGTTTGATACCATAGCGATCGCTCATATATAAAACTGCCCGGGCGATATCTCCCCGTACTTCTTCCCGTGGCTCCACCCGACGTTTCTTTCGATCGATCTCCACATCACACTGGCCATATTCCCGGCGCTCACCTTTGATGATGCCAAAAGCGTAACTACTTCTGTTGCGGTTGATCTTCTTGCGGGCAGGATACAGGTTATGCAAATCGGCCTCGATGAGATTAAAACGCAGACTGTTGCGGCGACAGCTTTTGCGATCACCGCATTTCAGTTCCCGCATGACCCAGCCCATAGGCAGTACGTGTTCGATGTTGATCGAGCGTGGGTGGTGTGGGCCGAACTGTTGCCCACAATAGAGCGTTTCACCTCCTTCCGAATAGAGTTCTGACCAGAATAAATGTCTTGCTTTGTTGTAGTCCTCAATTGGACGATCGGCACTACATCCGACAGTAATAGAAACCAGAAAAGAAAACAGAACGTATTGCCAGAAACGGATTAAAATCATTTTCGAACTTCCCTCGAGTACAGGAACCCTAATGTTCTTTCTTGATAAGAAACCACAATAGGGAGTAATCTTCAAGGAAACAGGATGGAAAACAAGCTGGCTGTCGGGGAGTGTTATTCCATGATAACCTGCATCCGGAGACGTTTACCGGGAGGTGTAAAAGAAGTGAGAGTCAACATTTGAACTGTTGACGGGGGTTTGATTGAGTTTGGACTTTCGCGAATGAACTGCTATCCAGGAGAATCTGATCACGTTTTTTTTGATCTGGATCATTCCCACTGAATCGATCAGAGAATAAGCTGTATTGGCATCCATTCATAAGGAGAAGGCTGATTATGAAACTCTGGTTGGATCTTTTATTTGGCAATCCGGTTGGACTCTTGTCTATGATAGTGGTTTTCTCGACGATTATCATTATTGGTTATATGGCCTGGATGTTTGTCAAGAAATCGGGCGAAAAATCACATCAATAAAAGCGACCAACCTTGACGATTCGCTTGCTCCAATACGGGTCGTTAAGATCGGAATAGGTGACGTGTTTCCCGGTCGAGGGGGCGTGGATAAATTTTCCGTTTCCGGCATAGAGTCCTACATGAGATACACCATGCCAGTGCAGTCGGAAGAAGATCACGTCTCCTGGTCTGAGTTCTGCTCGGGACACGGGGCGGGCAATTCTGTATTGCTCTGCGGCTGTTCTTGGTACCCTGATACCAAGATTTCTGTAGGTGTACTGAACCAGTCCACTGCAATCAAAGCCTGAGGGATTGCTGCCGCCGTAGCGGTAAGGGATGCCGATAAACTGTTGCGCAAAATGGATGGCCTCCTGCCCCGGATCAGGTAATGTCTTGTCTTGTTCCGCTATCATCTCTGGAGATTCCACATAAACCGGTTCTGGTTCATAACTGCCTTCCACGATCGGTGCTGTTGTACCACTGCAACCTGCAAGAACCAGAGTGGCAATGCTTGACAGGAGGGGTTGCGTCTTGAATTTCATCGTTCTTTATCTAGAAACTGAATGAGAGACTGATCGAACCGAAATTGTGGCTTTTCTTCTGCCCGAAGAACTCCCTGGTACGGAAGACTTGAGCATAGGACAATTTTATTTCACCGAAGATGACACTGGCACCTGCGATGAGATCCCCAACCAGATTCTTTTTATCAATGGAATGACTGCTCGAAAAGGTGTTGCCATCCAAAAAAATATCCCGTCCAACTATTCTTCCAGTCACAGCAGCAAAAACATGGAAACTGAAATTGTTTTGCGTGGAGAGGCGAGGATCGCTGCTGTCCACCGGTGCATTGGTGTCGCCACCGGGCTTGATAAGGGATGTGCCGAAATCAGCCGGGATATTCCAACCGATTCTGGCTTCGGCACCGATATTTCCATAGGTATAGACTGTTCCTAGTGCAAACCCTGCATGGCCGATCAGATCAACCCCCCAGTGGTCGTAGAAATCAGGTGGCCTGAAGCGTCGTTTCTGTTCGTAGATAATGGCAAAGGCAGGTTCGTTGTTAAGCTGGTTATCCCAGCCCTTTGCGGTTTTGAACCCACGAAGCCTATGTACAAAGTTCTGGGCCTCTTCCGCCAATGATGCAGGGCCAACCATGCCAAGCTGTAATTCGACGGAATCCAGACGGTTTGGGGTTTTGGTATGGAAGGCCGTACCAATATACAGCCATCCGGCATAAGGGCGATCATTCGGGATCAGTCTGGTTTCCTGAATATCCTGCGGGGTGAAAATTTTCTGCCCTAAGGAGATAACCACGCTTTTCTGGACGTTCTCAGTCCCTTCACCTTCGTAGATAAAGGGAATCAGGTCATCCCAGAGACTGATCCAGCTGCCAAAACGATCAGCATCCCCGAATTGTTTCAGATCGGGAGAAGCCAGACTCACTTTGACACCATTGGTGTAATTTTGATCGGTGTCTGCAAACAGATCATTTTCGAAAAACACGGTAGCAGTCCACAGTGGGTGGTCTTCGACCGGATTTGCACAAGATAGGCTGGCAAAAACCAGCAACAAAAAAAAGGAGAACAAGCGTACCATTTTGTGTGTTTTCCTGGCCGGAACCTTTATTGAGAAAGAAATCACAATCAAAGCTATATTAAAAGTGATAAAATATCAATAACCTGTTGTAAATGATGGAAAAGATCAGTCTTCTCACCAAAGACAGACAGGAGAAGAGGATGATCCCTATCATAGGAACAGAGGTGTCTTCGGGATGGGAAGTCTGCGAAAGACGGGGCAAAGGTCTGCCGTTGCCTTAATTATGTCGATATTGGTCTCAACTGTGAAAACAGTGAACAAGACAACGAGTATTCGTGGAGGTGGGCAGGGGTTTGTGATTGCAAGATCGGGATCAATCGTAACCATACAACCAGTATGTCGTCCGGTTATGAATGTTGCGGACGGAGTGAACTATTCCCTTTGGGATAAAGACTTCGTCGCCCGGACTGACGTGAAAAATCTGATCATTCATATGCAGCTCAAGTTTTCCTTTGACAACGGTCAAGAGCTCGTTACAGTTATGTACAAAATCGTTCCATTCTCGCCCTGGCGGATCACTGAATTCACCACAGGAAAACCCCCGGCTCCGCCAATCACGTCGGACCTCATCAGGGCTGACAGGTTGTTTGAATTTCTCTTTAATCAGGTATTCAGGCATTCTGGATCTTCTTCTGCTAGGAACGATTTCAAATAGAAATAACTGCTTCAATATCCAGTATAGCGTATCCATAGATACTCATGCCCTAATTGGTGATCTTAAGTTTATTTTAAGAATTCTAGACTACCATGAAGACCGGTGGAAATAGCTTGGAAACGGATGGTATGACAGCAACCTCGAGTAATAAGGTAAGGTCCTTGGAAAGGAAAGAGGATCTTGAACTTCCCAGGGATCAGTTATTTGCAAATGAAAGTTCCCCCGTAACAGATTTCCGGTTTGATCAAGACGTAGCGGAAGTATTTGATGATATGGTCAACCGATCAGTGCCCTTGTATGAAGAAATGCAGCGTATGACAGGCGAAATCGCTGCTGATTTTGCAGTGCCAGGTTCAAACCTGGTTGATCTTGGTTGCGCTACAGGCACAACGCTTTATTATCTTGATCCATTGATTGATCCTGGTGTTCAATTTATTGGTCTGGATAACTCTCGTGAGATGTTGTCAAAAGCCAAGATTAAGATTGATTCATGTAGATCGGGTAGAAAATTTGAATTAAATGTGGCTGATCTCCATGGAGTATTGAACATAGAAAATGCTTCCGTAGTGGTCATGATCCTCACGCTACAATTTGTTCGTCCACTTTACAGGGAAAAAGTATTACAGGAAATATACGACGGGTTGCGAGATCATGGTGTCCTTATAATTTTCGAGAAAATTACCATTAATGATAGTTTTTTTAATCGATTATTTATTAATTACTATTATGAAATGAAGAAAAGGCAGGGGTATTCGGAAGTTGAAATTTCCCAGAAAAGAGAGGCCTTGGAAAATGTACTGATCCCGTATCACCCGGAAGAAAATCGTGAATTACTGGTAAATGCTGGATTTAATCATATAGAAGAATGCTTTCGCTGGTATAATTTCAGTGGCATCGTTGCAGTTAAATAAATCGACATGTCAGATCGCAAGCCTTTACTATTCGTACAATACGGAAATTTTTTATTTAAATACCGCAATACCCTGTTTCCAGTAATCCTGATTCCATTGTTACTTATACTAAAACCAGCCCCAGTTCATGAAGGTAGTTTTTGGAGTGTCTGGTCAGATTTAATTGGTTGGTGTATAGCAATTCTCGGACAGTTAATCAGGGTTGCTGTCATTGGACTCGTATATATTGTCCGCGGTGGGCGAAATCACAAAGTATATGCAGATGATCTGGTCACCGACGGTATTTTTTCACATTGCCGCAATCCTCTTTATGTTGGAAACCTTCTCATTTTGTTTGGATTATTTATCATCCATAATAACCCATGGGTTTATCTCCTTGGCATTCCCTTTTTTCTCACATCGTATATGGCAATCGTCGCCGCAGAAGAATTTTTTCTAGGCAATAAATTTGGTGAAGACTATCAGCGTTATTGCCGGTCAACGAACCGCTGGTTGCCCAGACTGAAAGGGCTGAGCTCGACTTTCCGTAGTCTGAAATTTCATTGGAAACGGGTCGTTGCCAAGGATTACTCCAGTTTTTCATACTGGGTATTAGCTGCAATCCTGATAATGGGCGAAGAGTGGTATTATTACAGAGAAGCTTATTCCGGCGACTTTTGGTTAACAGTATTAATCGTTGCACTCTTCATGGACGTCTTGATCTTTTATATCTCACGCAAATTCAAGAAGGCCGGGAGACTCGCAGGTTAATCATGACCATTGAATCGATATCATTATCCCTACCGGTATTTTTTTAATAAAAACCAGTGTCTTCCAATCTGCCACGGATGGCATTGATTAGCGCCTGTGAATAACGGGTGAAATTTTGATGAGTCGCTGATATTTCACACGCTTACATATCTTATGTTACGTTATTCACCCTTCAATCTCCTTGATGGGTGAATATGCATCATAGGTTTGCCATTGAGACTAATTGACTTCTGTTTAAACAGAGCATCAGTCATCCCAGAGTTTCTTCCACCATGGAACCTCTTCAACCGGTTTGATTCCAGGTATTTTCTTGCGAATCGAATGGATATCCCAGCCAGTTAGTGTAGCAAGAGTTTTGATTTCCTCCTGCTGGCGCCGTGGCAGGATTTTCTCCTGATACTCTTCCGCGGCCGGGCAGTTTGTCTCTCCTTTCCACGGATGCCGGATCACATATCGTGCCTGAAAGTTTTGCCGATCACCGGTCTCCTGAAAGAACAGATCCTCAGGAAAGTGCTGTTGGTCATAACGTACATGCAGCCGAGTGATGAAGACCTCTTTGGGTTGTGGCATGATTTTTCGGGTTGTCGGCGGGTCATTTGGCAGCATCGGGTCAGGGATCCAGAAGACACCCAGCTCTTTTAGTTCTTGATCCGAAAGCGGATCCGCCGCACAGGGATCACACCAGTTCATGTCCCAGGCGTATTCGAGGAAAACTGCACGGCGATTTTCTTTTTCCACCTGGGTATTGAACATGTCCTGGTAGAAATTGCCAAAATTATTCTTGATGAACTCCGGTAGTTCCATACCGGTGGGAATTTTGACAGTGCGGTAGTTGGTTGTCTCTACCCGGCCTTTACGTGTCAGAGTGTAAATGAAAAGCTCTTGGGGACCTTCTGCATTGATCATGCCTAACCGGATCGGTAGCATGAATTTGGGGCTTTCAAAGGCCACCTGAATGGGACGCAGGTTGGAAAAGCCGAGCTTTGCCTGTTCTTCCAGGTTTACCTTTGCAACGAAGAAGCGCATATCCTGTTTCAGATAACTGTTGACCACGGGTTCGGCACCCTCGGGGATCCGGTAGCCGTTCTGCTTCAGCCAAGTGATCAGGCCATTACTCTGCTTCGCCGAGAGGATCAGGATGTCGTACTCGCCCACCGTATAAGATGCCTCGATGGTGACTCCGAGGGCCTCGGCTTGACGCTGGATTTCTGTATCTTCCATCGGTGCCGTGGCCACCATTCCTCTTTTCATGATTCGCAGCATACAGGGGTCTTCATCGAAATATTCCACCAGCCGGGGTGCGGAATAACTGTCGAGATGATCTAGGAGGGCATTGTTGGTGATATGGATCTGTTCCCGCTCGAGAAACGTAGGTACAGGGATAACCACGGCGAAATCCCTGACATCACCCTTGAAGTCGTTACTCATAGTCAGAACGGTTCGATCCCCGTCGCGGGTCATGACCACCCGGGAGGACTGATTGAACAGTTTGCTGTCGGCCTTTGCCACATAGAAGCCACAAAAACTGTGACTTCCTTGAGACAGAAACAAGAGGGTGATCAGGCTAAACAGTAGCGCGTGTTTTTTCATAACATTCTCCTTGTCGATCAGGTAATGGGTTGCCTGCATTCGGTTTTTCCCAGGCAAACTTTTCTCCTGGCAAAAAATGGTCGATAAATGGTGTCAGCAGACAGCTCACGGTCAGAGCGTAGAGCACACCATTGGGTTCATAGAGAGAAAACTGGATAAAGCCAGCGACGGATGATACTACAGCGGCAAACAGGATTCGGCCGGTTCGGGAGTTTGGGGTCGTGACCGGATCCGAGATCATGAAAAAGGCAAAGATCAGAAGAGCACCATTTTGTAATTGATGCAGTGGAATTGTGAGTGGATCACCCAGCCACATTCCCCGGCCAAAGATCAGCACGGTGTAGAATCCGAGGAACGCCAGGGTAATATCCGATCGGCGAGAACGGCTGATCACAATCATGCCGAGGCAGGCAACGAGCAGAACCAAAAGCAGATCTCGCCCCCATTGTCCAGAGGAGACCCAGGCAGAGTCAAAGCAGAGAATCAAGATCACCAGTGCAAAATTGGTCGGATTGAAAACATGCTTGTTGTTCCAGCGGATTAGAAACTTGCTTCCAATGGCAACAAAGGCAGCAAGTGAGGCCAGCAGCAGACTGTCCGTTCTCAATAACAGACACAGAGAGAGACTGGAGATCAATGCGCTTCTTGGATCGAATTTTGGCAGCTGCAGCCAGCGGGTGAAGCCGAATTGTGTCAGTTGTGCCGTGATGAGAATCCACAGAACCTGCTCAGGCTGGATCTCAAGATCCAGAACCAGAAGACCGTAGATCAGCAGCAGACCAAGGATTCCGATTTGATAGTAGCGCGGGTCGATGACCATTCTTATTCCCGTAATCTCTTTTTCAGGCTAGAAACGGTTATCCTATGGGAATGGGGTTAAATGAATCATTAACACCGGCCAAAGGAACCTATTTGCTCCAGATGCGTGCACGGAAACCAAGCAGGATCAAGGTGGGAAAGTTGGGTGATCTGCATATCATCCCGGGACATTATGTCTATGTGGGCAGTGCCTTTGGCCCTGGTGGCTTGAAAGCGCGCCTCGCTCACCACCTGAAAATTACTCAACGGCCTCACTGGCATATTGATTATCTGAGAAAGGTTGTCGAGGTGGAGTGCGTTTATTTCAACGCTTCGGGGGAGCGGTTGGAAGATCAATGGGCGCAGAAACTCTTTACCTTGCCCGGTGCGGAAATTCCACTGATGGGATTTGGCGCATCGGACAGTCAGTCCGCCTCCCATCTTTTCTTTTTTGCCGAAAGGCCGGAATTGAGTTGTTTCGATGCCAAGAAACGTGTCATCAAATCGATTTTTGCTTCTCATCCTCCTTGAGAGATTTTTCCAACGCCCGTTGCAACTCCTCGGCCATTTCTTCGATCTGTTTTTTGATCTTCGGTACCTCTTTTTTGATCTTATCACCCAGGTCATTGATGCCTTTTTCTATTTCGGGCATGGCGTGGTCGAGTTCCTGCATGGACTTGTCGAACTCTGTGGAGAGTTTTTCACCGAAGTTTTTCAGTTCTCGAATCACCTGGCTCAGTTGCCCTTCTTCTTGTAGGGCCTCCATTGTGTCTTGGTAGTCCACTTTCCATTGATCATCCTCTTTTACCAGCAGGGTATCCATGTGTACCGTCGTGGGTTCGTCGCTCTCGATTACCAGGGTGGTTTCGACGCGTGCACGGTTACCGTCGATAATGATTTTGCCTAGTGTTATTTTAGAGACCGCGACAATGTGCTCTCCTGGCATGTTGTCCTGTAGAGATTTTACCGAGATCAGTTTTTTGATTTGCCGGATATTCTTGTTCTCGACGGCGTGCCAGAAGGACTGGGTGACCTCGAAGGGAGATTCTGGTTTGTTATTACACGCGGTCAGAGACACAGCGAATATAAAAAAGGCGGTAAGTGTGAGTAGTGGTTTCATGTTATGTACCATAAGCACCCTCTATTGCCTTACGCAATAACCAAAGTAATGATCCAGCACGTGCGGATAGATAGAGCGCCAGTCTGGGTTGCCTTCATTATCTACCGGCCACCAGTTTTTTTCCATTCGCCAGCGCGCATGATAATGTTGGCTGCAGCTGACCAGACGTTCCTTTAGAAACCATTTCTCGCGCTCAGCAGTTGAAATCCTTTCACTGGAAAAATAGTCCTCTACGATCAGCGGATAGGCTTTGTCCAGTTCAGGCCGATGGTTCTCATCGACCAGATCCAGAGTCGGCACACGCTTGGAAAAGGCCAGTGCCATAGCGTCCAGAGGTGAGATCGGTGCCTGCGGATGCTTCACCCGGCTGATTTGATCACAAATCTCCATCTGGCCATCGGCACAGGCGCTGATCAGCGAACTCACATCCCCGGGTTCATCGGCATAAACAGTACACGTGCAGGTAATGAAGAGAAGAAATAACAAATAGTTTTTCATGACTGGCGTCCTGTTTGGTTTTGATCCATGATAAGTGGGACTCAATATTCTGGCCAATGTTCGATGAAAACACCGGTGCTCTCAAAAATCACCCTTTTTCCGGTCAAGGCGCTTTCCGGCGTTGATGTGGAACGCGCGGTCGTCACGCCGGCCGGTGCCTTGCGTCAGGATCGCCAGTTTGCGCTGCAGGATGAACAGGGACGCCTGATCAACGCCAAGCGCCATCCCGAGATCAATCAGTTCGATGCACGGTTTGACTTGGAAAACCGGCAGATTACTTTGGATCTGTATGGATTCGATGAGGCGGAGACATTCGATCTTTATGAAGGAAATGAAGCACTCGAGACCTGGTTTAGTGATTTTTTCGGCTTCCGAGTCCGCTTGATCGAAAATGCCGATCAAGGATTTCCCGATGATCGGGATCGGCCGGGCCCCACACTGATCAGCACAGCAACGCTGGCAGAGGTTCACGCCTGGTTTCCGGATCTCACTTTCGATGAAATTCGGAAGCGCTTTCGGACCAATCTGGAGATTGCCGATTGCCCGGCCTTCTGGGAGGATCGGCTCAACAAAGTGGCTGATGATCCCATCCGGTTCAAAATCGGGGATGTCCTGTTCGAGGGGTTGAAACACTGTGTCCGGTGTCAGGTACCGACGCTGGATACCCGAACCGGGGAGGCCTACCCGGATTTTCAGAAAATCTTTATGCAAAAAAGGGAAGAAACCCTGCCGGACTGGATCGAAAAATCCGGGTTTGATCACTTTTACCGGCTCGCGATCAATACCCGGATTGTGTGGGCGCCTGCCGAGCTGCAGACAGGTACCCCGTTGCTTATACTTTGAAGGAACCTATCGCCTCACCGACGCGTCGGGCCAGCGCAGAAAGATCCTGACTCGTCTGCGTGGTGCGATCAGCATTTTCTGCATTCCTGACTGAGATATCATTGATATTGACGATATTGCGGTTGATCTCTTCGGCTACCGTGCTCTGCTGTTCGGCGGCCACGGCGATCTGGGTTGAGACACGATCCAGTTCCTCGATCCCCTCCGCGATTTCAGCCAGTGCATTACCCGCGGCCTGCGCCAGTTCAACACTGGATTCGGCCTGTTGTTTGCCCTGATCCATCACGTTGACGGCCTCTTTCGAGCGGGTCTGGAGCTTTTCGATGATGGTTTGGATCTCCTGGGTGGATTCCTGGGTGCGGCTTGCCAGGGTACGTACCTCATCGGCGACCACGGCAAATCCCCGGCCCTGCTCACCGGCACGGGCGGCTTCAATGGCGGCGTTCAGTGCCAGCAGATTGGTCTGTTCAGCGATACCCTGAATCACATCGAGTACGGCGCCAATGCTCTCGCTGTCCTGTTCCAGGGCATGAATGACATCGGCAGCCTGTAAGACATTGTCGGCCAGGGTATTGATCCCGGAAATGGTTTCCTGAACAACACTGGCACCCTTCTGGGAAACCGTAGCAGTTTTCTGAGAGACCTCAGCGCCACTGGATGCATTACGGGCAACTTCCTGCACCGAGGCCGTCATCTCGTTCATGGCCGTGGCGACCTGTTCGGTTTCGGCTCGCTGACGGATCACCCCTTCCATGGATTGTGCCGTGATATCAGCCATCTTGTCAGCATCCACAGCGACCTGGCCGGTGGTTTCCTGAATCTCCCGAACCAGCTCGGCAAAGGCGTTGAGTACCGTATTGGTTGCCTTGGCAAGACGTTGCCCAAACGGATTATTTCCCCCATCCAGTGGCTGGGTCAGATCACATTTACCCGCATGAATATCCTTTGCGATCCACTCCAGGGATCCTGTAGTGTAATGAATCGGTTCAAGAACGAGCTTGATCAGCTTCTTGCTGATTAATCCGACGATGATAGCAAAACCTACAGTGACTGTGAGGGCGTAGGTCAATATTTCCAGTGAGAACCCCCCCTTCACCACCCAGCCAGTTGCGATCGCAGCCGAGAGTGTGGGTATGAGTGCCAGCGACATCAGGGTGGCCAGCATTTTGGTTTTCAATTTCAGTTTAGGCATTGTCTTCTCTACCTCATTCTTGAGTTAACTACATGTTCTGGAGAAAGGTATCGGCAGATTTTGTCTCTACTTTAAACGATTCTTTCCTTTGGCCCTTTTGTTTTACCTTGATTTACTGTCGTTTGATTACGAATACAGTAAACTAGGCAAAATCCATGCCTTGGGGACGTGATGATGAAAAAAAGACTTGCCATACTTCTGTTTGTCCTGCTGGTTGCTGCCTGTTCCGGCACCAGTCAGGACAAGAGCGCCAAATTTCTACAGAAGGGCAATACCCTATTTCAACAGGAGAAGTACACCAAGGCGATATTGGAGTACAAAAATGCCCTGCAGGCTGATCCTGCCAATGTGGACGCCCATCTAAAGCTGGCTGAAACCTACCTCAAGCTGGATGATCCCAGGAACGCCTTTTTCACCTACAAGCATGCCGAATCACTGGCGCCTGAGAATCTGGAAGCAAAACTCAAGTTGGCTTCCTTCTATTTTCTAATGAAAAAGTATGATGAGGCCCGCAAGAATGTGGACTGGGTGTTGAAAAAAGAGCCTCTCAATACAGAGGCGCTGATGCTGCAGGCCGGTTTGCTGATTGAGGACAAGGATCTGGATGAAGCAGAATTTATCCTTAGGCGGATCATTCGCCAGGAAGAGGAAAATACCCGGGCCTATCTGACCCTGTCACAACTCCTGGCCGTGAGGGGCAAACAGAACGAAGCTGAGCGTATATTGCTGCAGGGTTTGAAGACGGATCCGGGAGCAACCAATCTCAAGCTGGCACTATTCAACCTCTATCTGCAGAAAGGTGAGGCAGACAAGGCAAGAGATTATCTACAGGAACTGATCACATCGAATCCGGAAGATGTGTCGATCGCGCTTGCACATGCCAACTTCAGGTTACACCAGAATGAACCGGGAGAGGCAGAGAAGATCCTGAAAAAGGTCTTGGAAAAACATCCTGAAAACTTGCAAATCTTTTCCACACTGTCCAGGTTGTATGAAGTAACGAATCAGAGAGAAAAGCTCATCACTCTTTATAAAGAAGCACACGCACAATTGCCCAAAGATCCAGAGCGTACACTCGCCTTGGCGAAAAAGTTGTTGCAACTGGGTGAACTCGACGAGGCGGAACAATACGTGCGTCAGGTGCTCGAAAAGCACCCCGATCAGTTATCGGCGAGGCTTCTGGAAACAGAGATTCTGATTGCGAGAAGAGAGTTTGCTCAAGCAAAGACAAAGCTCGACAAGTTGCTTGAGGAAATCCCGGCCAGTTTTGCTGATGCCAGCTACAATAAGGCCGTTGCCTTGCTAGGGCTTGGAGATTTACCCACGGCAACTCAGCTATTGGAAGGGGTATTGGAAAAAAGGCCTGATCACAGGAAAACCCAGTCACTGCTGGGCAAGATTTATTTACGCAACCGCGAATATCAGAAAGCAATCGATTTGGGTAAGAAGACCCTGTTGAGAGATCCCAAAAATACCGACGCCCTCAAGATGATTGGAGCCAGTGCCATATTGCTGGATCAGACGGAAAAAGCACGCCAGGTTTTTGAAAAGCTGATTCATCTTGAACCTGACAAAGTGGATGGTTACCACGCGCTTGGATTGCTTTACCTGAAACTCAAGGAACCGGTAAAGGCGATCGAGAATTTTGAAAAGGTGCTTGAAATCAACCCTGCCAGAACCGATATCTTGCAGAAGCTTGTACTGATACATATGGCAAAAAAGGAGCAGCAAGAGGCGCTACAGCTCTGCAATACCTATCTGGAAAAAGTAAAGAACAACCCGAGAGCTATTGCAGCTATACAGTCACTCAAGGGACAGGTCTATCTCGCGATGAACGAGCTCGACAAGGCCGAGTCACTCTTTAAGGAGGCCATCCAGACCGCGCCGGATATGCAGGACGGATATTTTCTGCTGGCAAGGTTGAATATGGTGCGTTACGGCCAGGACAAGGCGATTAAAAATATGGAGGAGCAAGTTAAAGATAATCCGGAACAACCCATCTCTCGCCTCTTGCTCGCCAACATGTATGATTTACGCGGGGAATATGACAAATCAGAGCCACACTACAGAAAAATCATCGAATTACGACCGGGGTTTGTCCCGGCGTTGAACAACCTGGCTTACGGATTTGCCGAACGGGAAAAAAACCTAGATGAAGCCTTGAAATATGCTGAAAAGGCCAGAGCCAGACTTGGTGATAATGTTCAGGTGCTTGATACCATTGGCTGGATCCAGACCAAAATGGGCAAAACCGATAAAGCCATTGTCAATCTGCAAAAGAGTCTTGAGCAGGTGCCGGACAACCCAAGTATTCTTTATCATTTGGGCATTGCCTATCTGAAGGCGGGGGAAAGGGAAAAAGCGAAAGCCGAACTGGAAAAGGCACTTGCATCCGGGCAACCGTTTCCTGAAAAAGGAAGGGTCGCAGAGGTGTTGTCAAAGCTCTGACAGCGGTATTGTTCAATTCAATGTCTGTGCTATGATCAGTACAGACATTTATTCTTGATAGCAAAGAAATTATTCCCGGTATATTTTATACCATCAAACATGATCCATTTTTCCCCCAGTTTGGAAGATTCCGGCTATGTTATTAATTCCTGCAATTGACCTGAAAGACGGTAAATGTGTGCGCCTGCGCCAAGGTGATATGGATGAAAATACGGTGTATTCAGAAGACCCAGTGGCCGTGGCCGGCAAGTGGGTAGAAGCGGGTGCGAGACGATTGCATTTGGTCGATCTGAATGGAGCGTTCAAGGGCAGACCCGTCAACGCGGGTGTTATCCATGATATTGCTGAGGCGTTTCCTGATGTTCCTATTCAGGTTGGTGGTGGTATCCGTGATGATGATACCATTCAGGAGTACCTGGATGCTGGTGTCGATTATGTCATTATCGGGACCAAGGCAGTTACTGCCCCTCACTTTGTTGAAGATGCCTGTATGGAGTTTCCGGGGCACATCATCGTTGGCATGGACGTACGCGATGGCAAGCTTGCAATCGATGGCTGGTCAAAACTCTCCCACCATGATCCCCTCGATTTGGCTCTCCAATTCGAAGAGAAAGGAGTTGCCGCAATCGTCTATACCGACATCAGCCGCGATGGTATGTTGACAGGAGTTAATATTGAATCAACGGTCAGGTTTGCAAAAGAACTGACGATTCCCCTGATCGCGTCGGGTGGAATTACTAATATCGATGATGTTAAAAACCTCTGTGCTGTAGCAAATGAGGGGATTGAGGGTGCGATTACAGGCAAGGCCCTTTATGAGGGCACCTTGGATTTTGCTGAGGCCCAGAAGCTGGCTGATGATTTGTGCCCGGTGTCTGAGCTGAGAATCTAAGGTGGGACTGGCAAAACGAATTATTCCCTGTCTGGATGTTGATGCCGGACGTGTGGTCAAAGGTGTCCAGTTTGTCGACATACGCGATGCCGGTGATCCAGTGGAGATTGCCCGGCGATATGACGAGCAAGGTGCTGATGAGATTACCTTTCTCGACATTACCGCCAGTAGTGATGATCGTGAAACCATGGTCCATGTCGTCGAAGATGTGGCCAGTCAGGTTTTTATTCCTCTGACGGTAGGCGGCGGGATCCGCACCATTGATGACATACGCCGGATGCTGAACGCAGGTGCCGACAAGGTGGGGATTAATACTGCTGCCGTTTCCAATCCCGAATTTGTCGGTGAAGCCTCTTCAAAGTTTGGTTCCCAGTGTATTGTTGTTGCGATTGATGCACGCAGGGTTCCCTCGCCTGGTGAAACAGGACGATGGGAGATCTATACTCATGGCGGGCGCAAGTCAACTGGCATCGATGTGATCGAATGGGCAGTGAAAATGCAGGGGCTGGGTGCAGGAGAGATCCTCCTGACCAGCATGGATCGGGACGGTACCCGTGATGGCTTCGATCTTGAGCTGACCCGTGCAGTATCAGAAGCAGTGGAGATCCCGGTCATTGCTTCGGGCGGGGTGGGCAAGCTGGAGCATCTCACAGAAGGCGTCACAAAAGGTAAGGCCGACGCGGTTCTTGCAGCCAGTATTTTTCACTTTGGAGAACATACTGTGCAGGAAGCAAAAAAAGAGATGCAAAAAGCCGGTATAGAGGTGCGCCTGTGAATTGGCTCAATGAGATCCGCTGGGATGAGAATGGGTTGGTCCCCGCCATCGCCCAGGAAGCCGGGACAGGGAAAGTGTTGATGGTGGCCTGGATGAACCGGGAAGCACTTGCATTGACTGCCAACGAGGGACGTGCCGTTTACTGGTCGCGATCGAGACAAAAACTCTGGCGTAAAGGTGAGGAGTCTGGGCATAGTCAGACGGTCAGGGAGATCAGGCTGGATTGTGACAATGATGTCATTCTCCTTGAGGTCGAACAGAAAAACGGTATTGCCTGCCATACAGGCCGCCATTCCTGCTTTTTCCGACGTTTGGTCGATGGCGAATGGCAGGAAGTGGAACCAATCTTGCAAGATCCTGCGAAGATTTATTCCAAGGGAACCTCCGAATAATTCATGGAAATTTTCCACTTTTTAATTCTTTGGAGATTGAATCAGAAGGGTCTGAAGATTGGCCAACATGATCAAAACACTTAACTTTATTCTGTTGCTGCTACTGTTCGGTAGCTGTCCGGTCTTGGCTGAGCACGAACAGGAGAACCTTGTCACCCTGGCCGATGAAGTCTTGCGTGACATCTTCACGATTCCCGAACGATCCATTCCTCCATCTTTGTTATCCCGGGCCCAGGCGATTGCTATCATTCCAGAAGTCATGAAGGTTGGCTTTGTCGTGGGTGGCCGATATGGGAAAGGCGTGCTTGTGATGAAGAATCGCAACACCCATGCCTGGAGTGATCCGGTTTTTCTTCAATTGAAAGGAGGGAGCCTTGGTTTCCAGATTGGTGTTCAGTCTTCGGATATCATTCTGGTTTTCAATAATCGGCGTGGACTCAACAGCTTAGTCAATGGCCAATTCACATTGGGCGCCGATGCTGCGGTAGCAGCGGGACCCGTAGGAAGAAATGCAGCTGCGGCGACCGATGTTAAACTCCAGGCAGAAATACTCTCCTATTCACGAAGCCGTGGGCTTTTCGCTGGCGTATCTCTAGATGGTTCTTCATTGGCTATCGATCATGCTGCCAACGCTCTTTTTTATGGTCGTGATGAGGTCACGCCCAGACAAATCTTCAGTGGTGAAGTAAGATCACCCAAGGCTGCACAGGTCTTAAAGAATACACTGAGGAAACATGCAAAACGATAAAATACTGAGCACACTCGCCGAGGTTATCAGGAGCCGTAAACAGGCAGATCCGAAAGAGTCTTATGTTGCCAGCCTCAACCACAAGGGGCTGGATACCATTCTGAAGAAAGTGGGTGAAGAATCCACCGAAACCATTGTTGCTGCAAAAAACCGTAATCAAGAACAAGTCGTTTATGAAACGGCTGATCTGTGGTTTCATATACTGGTCATGCTGGATCATCTGGATCTCGGTCCCGAAGATATTCTCCAGGAACTGGAAAGGCGTTTCGGCCAGTCCGGAATCGAGGAGAAAGCCAGCCGTAATCAATGAGGAACCTTGGCACTCCCTGACAGGAAGGGCTGAGGGGAGGAGAGAATCATGGGTAAATTCGGAATTACAGAGTTACTGATCATACTGGCAATCGTTATTTTGCTTTTCGGTACCAAAAAGCTCAGAAACATGGGGGGTGATATCGGTGGAGCTATCAGGAGCTTTCGCAAGGCGTTAAAAGACGGAGAGAAAGAGTCCTCAGAGGAAGGTGGCAGTTCCATTGAAAACAAGGAAGAGACAACCAGTAAACACGGCTGATCGCTATGTTTGATATCGGTTTTTGGGAGCTGACGATAATTGCCGTTGTTGCCCTGCTGGTACTGGGTCCTGAACGATTACCCCGTGCGGCACGAACAGCAGGACTCTGGATCAACAAGGCACGACGTACCGTGGCGATCATGAAGGCCGAGATCGAACGTGAGCTCGATATGGAAGAGGTGAAAAAAGTAGTTGGGCAGGATACCGTTGAGTCACTTGAAGAGTTCAAACGAGAAGTGGAAGAGGCCACCACCCTTGACAAGGATGAACTGCCAACGGAAGAGGATTTTAAACTCCCTCATCAGTAATGAATACGCAGGAAGACGATCAACTGCCTGATGAAACAGAGCAGACCTTTATCTCCCACCTGATCGAAGTCCGTTCCCGGTTGCTGAAAATTGTCGTCGTTGTGCTGGTGATCTTTCTGGTTCTGTTCTACTTCGCAACCGATTTGTACAGTTGGCTGGCACAACCGCTACTACGTTATCTGCCTGAAAATGCAAGCATGATCGCAACCCAAGTCGCATCTCCTTTTCTGGCGCCTTTCAAGCTCGCCTTGGTGCTTTCGATCTTTGTTGCCATCCCTTTTATTCTCTATCAGATCTGGGCTTTTGTCGCCCCGGGCCTTTACAAACATGAAAAGAAAATGGTGCTGCCCCTGTTGATTTCCAGCACATTGTTGTTCTATGGCGGGGCTGCTTTTGCCTATTACGTCATTTTCCCGATCATTTTCCAGTTTTTCACCTCGATCCAGCTGGAAGGGGTCACCCAAATGACAGATATTACGGAATATCTGGATTTTGTGCTGAAGATGATCGTTGCCTTTGGTATCGTCTTTGAAGTGCCCGTCGCCATCATTTTGCTGGTACGAATGGGTGTGATCAGCGTAGAATCCCTGAACGAAAAACGCCCTTATGTCATTGTTGGCAGCTTTGTTCTTGGTATGCTGATTACACCGCCGGATGTTGTCTCACAAATCCTTCTTGCAGTCCCTGTGTGGTTATTGTTTGAGCTTGGATTGTTTGTAGCGAAGTTGATAGCAAGAAACCAGGGTGACAGGGAATAGATTTCCGCCCATCAAGGTCCTGAAATTCAGGACTCCAACGAAACCTATTGATCCAGTTTTGACTTCAAGAGTTGATTGACCTGCCCCGGGTTGGCCTTGCCGCCTGTCTGTTTCATGATCTGTCCGACGAAGAAACCCAGAACTTTGGTTTTTCCTGCGCGGTATTGCTCAACCTGTGCAGGGTTGGCCTGGAGGACTTCGTTGACCAGTTTCTCCAGCTCTCCGGAGTCACTCATCTGTTTGAGGCCTTCTTTCTCTATGATTTCATCGGCGCTGCTGCCTTTTCCTTCCCACAGAGAGGCAAAGACCTGTTTGGCAATTTTTCCGGAGATCGTGTTGTCCTTGATACGCAGAATCAATTCCCCCAACTGTTCGGCACTTACTGGACTCTCACTAAGGGTTTTGTTTTCCCTGTTCAGGGAAGCATTGAGTTCAACATTGATCCAGTTGGCTGTGAGTTTGGATTCGCCGTTTGCTGTGTTGACAGCAATTTCGAAATAATCGGCCAGTTCCCTGTCAGCAGTCAGAAGGCCGGCATCATAGGCTGAGAGGTTAAATTCTTCCATGAATCGTTTCTTGCGAGCATCTGGGAGCTCTGGAAGGGTTTCTCTGACTTCATCGACCAGTTCCCGAGAGACCTGAACCGGCAGCAGATCGGGATCGGGGAAGTAGCGATAATCATTTGCCTCTTCCTTGCTGCGCATGGGGCGAGTCTCGTCTTTGTCGGCATCATACAATCGTGTTTCCTGGATGACCTCACCACCAGACTCGAGCAGATCGATCTGCCGTTCTACCTCGTAATTGATCGCCCGTTCAATGAAGCGAAAGGAGTTGAGGTTTTTAAGTTCCGTGCGGGTGCCGAGTTTTTCTTCCCCCTTGAGACGAACGGAAACATTGGCATCGCAACGGAAGGACCCCTCTTGCATGTTGCCATCACAGATTCCGAGATAACGGACAAGGGAGTGAATCTTCTTCATATAGGCGACAGCTTGGGAGGCAGATCGCATATCCGGTTCAGAAACAATTTCCAGCAGCGGTGTTCCTGCCCGGTTCAGATCGATTCCGCTCATGCCATGAAAATCTTCGTGCAGGGATTTGCCAGCATCTTCTTCCAGATGAGCACGGGTAATACCGATACGAATCGGGCCAGCTTCTTCCACTTCGATATCGATATAGCCTGGACCGACAATCGGTTTTTCATACTGACTGATTTGATAGCCTTTGGGAAGATCAGGGTAAAAATAGTTTTTTCGGGCAAAGACGGAGAACTCATCGATTTGCGCATGAATAGCGAGGCCAAATTTCACGGCCATCCGGACGGCTTCCTTATTGAGCACCGGCAGGGTTCCGGGGAGCCCCAGATCAACCGCGCAGGCCTGGGTGTTGGGCTCCGCACCATACGCGGTGGCTGCTCCGGAGAAAATCTTGCTTTTGGTTGCCAGTTGTGCGTGGATTTCCAACCCGATTACGGTTTCCCATTCCATGTTGCTAAAACCCCTCCGGTGATTTTTGATGCCAGTCAGTTACTTGTTGGAACTGATGAGCAACGTTCAGCAATTTTGCTTCTTGAAAGTAGTTGCCTATCAATTGCAGACCAACGGGAAGCCCCTCGACTTGTCCGACAGGTATGGACATCCCGGGGAGACCGGCAAGATTGACCGATATGGTATAGATGTCGGCCAGATACATGCTCACTGGATCATTGTCTTTGGATTTTTCTCCCAGTCGAAAGGCAACGGTGGGTGATGTCGGACCTATGATCACATCCACTTCATTGAAAACATTTTTGAAGTCATTACTGATCAGGCGGCGGATCTTCTGTGCTTTCAAGTAATAGGCATCATAATATCCAGCCGAGAGAGCATAGGTGCCGATGAGAATACGCCGTGTGACTTCATCACCGAAGGCCTCACCACGGGATCGAGCATAGAGGTCATACAAATCTTTGGGATCCTTGCAGCGATAGCCGAAACGAACACCATCCATGCGTGACAGGTTGGAGGAGCACTCTGCAGGCGCGATCACATAATAGGCTGGGATACTGAGCCGGGTATTCGGCAGGCTGATTTCTTTTATCGTCGCACCAAGCTTTTCGATCTCCTTTATCGCGCCTTCGATGACGCCGGCAATGTCGGCATTCAGGTCTTCACTGAAATACTCTTTCGGCAGCCCGACTTTAAGTCCTTTGAGACTGTTGTCGAGCGAGCGGGTGTAGTCTTCTTTTTCCCGTTCAATGGAGGTGGAATCCCTCTCGTCGAAACCCGTCATGAGATTCAGCATAAGCGCGGCATCTTCAGCGGAGCGTGCCATCGGTCCGCCCTGATCGAGACTTGAGGCAAAGGCGATCATGCCATAGCGGGAAACGGTTCCGTAGGTGGGTTTAATGCCGGTGATACCACAGAGTGCGGCGGGTTGACGAATGGAGCCACCAGTATCGGTTCCCGTCGCAACGGGTGTCAGGCGTGCTGCAACTGCAGCCGCCGAGCCTCCCGATGAACCCCCGGGGACGTGATCGGTATTCCAGGGGTTCTTTACCGCGCCGTAGTAGCTGGTTTCATTGGAAGACCCCATGGCGAATTCGTCCATATTGGTTTTACCCAGCATCACCATGCCCGCATCGTTAATCTTCTCGACAACGGTGGCGTCATAGGGTGAGATAAAGTTGTCCAGCATTAACGAAGCGCAGGAGGTTCTGACCCCCTTGGTGCAGAAGATATCTTTCTGCGCCAGCGGGATGCCTGTCAGTGGGCCGGCCTTGCCGGAGGCCAGTTTTTTATCCGCTGCTTTTGCCTGTGCCAGCGCGATCTCTTCCGTCACGGTGATAAAGCTGTTGAGCGTCTGATCATACTGACGGATACGATCGAGAAAATGCTGCGTCAGTTCTACGCTGGAAAATTCCCTGTTGTGCAGGGATTTGCTGAGTTCGATCAGTGTTTTATTATGCATTTCGGTTATTCGATGACTTTGGGGACCAGGTAAAGCCCATTTTCCACAGCGGGTGCGATCGACTGGAACAGTTCACGCTGATTGGGCTCGGTGACAGCATCTTCGCGTAGCCTCGCCGTCAGATCGAGTGGGTGTGCAACGGGCTCTATAGCCGAGGTGTCGATCGTGTTCATCTGTTCGACGAATTCAAGGATACTGGAAAGCTGTGACGCAGTTTCATCAATCTGTTCGGGTTTGATCTCTATCCGTGCGAGCCGGGCGATTGCTTCGACATCTTTTTTGTCCAGAGACATGGTTGTATCCTGTGTTAAAAACAGAGAATTTTACACGGTCGTGACGCTTGCCGAAAGGTTCACTCGCTGCTAGAGTCCCATAATTTATGGAATAAAAGGCAATACATTCTATGTTTAACAGGATACGCGGTTTGTTTTCCAATGATCTTTCAATCGATCTGGGCACGGCCAACACACTGATCTATGTCAGAGAAAAGGGGATTGTCCTCAATGAACCCTCGGTTGTTGCCATCAAGGTGGGCAAGGATCCAAACAGTGTTAAATCGGTTGCTGCTGTGGGCACCGATGCCAAGGCCATGCTGGGGCGTACCCCCGGCCATATCGAAGCTATGCGTCCTTTAAAGGATGGTGTGATTGCTGATTTTACAGTGACGGAGAAGATGCTACAGGCCTTTATCCACAAGGTGCATGGAGAACGCTTTTTCAAACCAAGTCCACGGGTGTTGGTTTGTGTACCTTGCGGTTCGACGCAGGTCGAGCGACGGGCCATCAAGGAATCAACATTGGGCGCCGGGGCGCGAGAGGTCTATCTCATTGATGAGCCCATGTCAGCTGCCATCGGTGCCGGGATGCCGGTCAGTGATGCCAGTGGGTCCATGGTGCTTGATATCGGAGGTGGAACGACGGAGGTTGCCGTTATATCATTGAACGGCATTGTCTATTCAGATTCAGTTCGCATCGGTGGTGACCGTTTTGATGACGCGATCATCAATTATGTCCGTCGAAATTACGGTTCGCTGATCGGGGATGCAACCGCCGAGCGGATAAAACACGAAATTGGTTGTGCCTATCCTGGCAATGAAGTACTGGAAATGGAAGTCCGGGGGCGAAACCTCGCCGAAGGGCTGCCTCGCAGTTTTACCCTCAACAGTAATGAAGTACTCGAAGCATTGCAGGAGCCCTTGTCAGGTATAGTTGGCGCAGTAAAACATGCACTGGAGAAAACACCTCCCGAGCTTGCAGCCGATGTGTCAGAGCGAGGTATTGTTGTCACCGGGGGTGGTGCCTTGTTACGAGGAATGGATCAGTTGCTGATGGAAGAGACAGGATTGCCGGTTATCATTGCCGAAGATCCCCTGACCTGTGTGGCACGAGGAGGAGGACGCGTTCTTGAGATGATTGAAGCACACGGACCGGATGTACTTTCACTTGAATAATAAAAAGAGGGAAGAAAGCAATTAAATCGCTGTTTTCAAAACGTCCAAATCTTGAGGCACGACTTCTTTTCTGTGTCGTGTTTGCGATCGTGTTGATGACCGTTGATCGCAGGATGGACTATCTGGAATCAGTCAGAGGTTATCTCTCTTCGGTGGTCTACCCCGTCCAGTATCTGGTGAATCTGCCAGTAAGAGTGGGCGACTGGATGTCGGAAGCCCTGACCTCCCGGCAGCAATTACTGGAAGAAAATGAGCGGCTTCGAGCTCAGAATCTGCTGTTGAAAACCCACACGCAGAAATATCAGGCACTGGTTTTGGAAAATCAGCGTTTGCGTGGTCTGATTGAATCACCCATACGGCAAGGCGAGCGTGTCCTTGTCGCCGATATGATGGCAGTGGAACAAGATACTTCCACGCAGAAATTTGTCATCAACAAGGGCTCCAAAGAGGGAGTCTACATAGGCCAGCCAATCGTTGATGCGAAAGGTGTCATGGGGCAGATCGTGCATGTGGGACAGTCCTCTAGTACCGGTATGATGGTGACGGATCATGAACATGCGTTACCGGTTGAAGTCATCCGTAGTGGAGTTCGTGCCATCGCATCTGGTGTTGGTGCAAAAGGTGAAATGCGCCTGGATTATGTTCCACCGGAATCAGATATTAAGGAGGGTGATTTGCTGGTCTCTTCTGGCCTTGGTGGCCATTTCCCTGAGGGGTATCCAGTAGGCGTCGTCAGCAAGGTCGATTTGCATCCAGGAGATAAGTTCATGCAGATCAGAGTTCGTCCGGTCGCTAGTTTGGCCAAAGCGAGAGAAGTTCTGCTGGTGTGGCCGGAGGTAAATGAATTCGAGTTTGAAACCAGACCAGGCAAGGTTGCCCATAGGTAAAGTGTATGCAAATTCGTAACAATTATTCTATTATCCTGGTCACATTTTTTGTTGCTTTTATCTTGACAGCCATGCCACTACCGGACTGGATCGCTGCTTGGCGGCCCGCGTGGGTGGCGCTGGTTCTTGTCTACTGGAGTCTGGCTCTCCCACACAGGGTGAATCTTTTTACCGCCTTCATACTGGGTATTCTTCTCGATGTGCTCCAGGGTTCATTACTGGGCCAGAATGCAATAGGCCTGACGATTATCGTGTTCATCACGGCCAAGTTACATTTACAGGTCAGACAGTACCCTCTGTATCAACAGTCCATTTTTGTCGGTCTTCTCGTAGCAGTCTATTTGGGTATGATTGCCTGGGTCAATGGTATGATTGGTCGGCCACCGGAGTCTTGGGCTTTTTTTGCTCCGGTATTGACCAGTATACTTTTGTGGCCCTGGTTGTTTGTCATTCTTCGTGACATTCGTCGGCGGGCGATAGTCACATAGAGAGCCTACCGATCAATTCGATGAGTAATTTGTGAAGACTAGAATTCTCCATCTTTGTGTTCCAAATATTGGAAATAGGTTTGATTTTTTCGTCGGTTTTCGGCTGAATCGGAAAAAATTGTCCATCTGCAAATTCCATTCAGAATGATTCGAGGGTTACTGAGACATATTTGATGTCCCGATTGATACTGAAGAATATCGGCCAGGAAAGCCAGATATTTTCACACCGTATTGTTGTTGCCCTATGTGTCATGGTGATACTTTTTGGGGTTCTTGCTCTCCATCTGGCCAACCTGCAAATCGTACAACATGAGCACTTTACTACCCGTTCCAAGGATAATCGGGTAAATATTATTCCTATCCCTCCTCCAAGAGGCTTGATCTTTAGTCGGGATGGTGTTCTTCTGGCAGGGAACAGGCCTGCATTCAGTCTGGAAGTTGTCCCGGAGCAGGCGGGCGATCTCGATGAGCTGGTTGTGAACCTGAACAGTGTAATTGGCCTGACGAGTGAAGAGATCAGCCGTTTCAAGAAAGAAGTCAAGCGCAGACGTAAGTTTGAAAAAATCCCAATCAAATACGAATTGAATGAAGACGAGATCGCTCGTTTCTCTGTTAACCGGTATCGTTTCCCCGGGGTCAATGTTACGACACGTCTGGTGAGGTATTATCCCCACGGGAAAGAGTTTGCTCATGTTCTGGGATATGTTGGACGAATCAATGAAAGGGAAGCGAAGTGGCTCGACAAGGCCAACTACAGTGCAACTACACACATTGGAAAAACGGGAATTGAAAATGCCTATGAACCTCTGCTGCATGGAAAGGTAGGTTATCAACAGGTTGAAATCAATGCCCAGGGACGCATCATTCGGGTGTTGAAACGTGAACCACCCTTACCCGGTCACGATCTCTATCTGACTCTTGATACGAAACTACAGATGAAGGCTATAGAAGCCTTGGGCGAGAGAAGGGGAGCGGTTGTCGCTATTGAACCCGCAACCGGTGCAGTTCTTGCCATGGTCAGTTATCCATCCTATGACCCAAACTGGTTTGTAGACGGGATTAGTGCGGAACAATACAGGGAATTGAATGATTCTCCTGATCAACCACTTTTCAATCGTGCACTGCAGGGACAGTATCCGCCAGGTTCTACCATCAAACCTTTTCTTGCAATGGCTGCCCGATATTATGGTGTACGGGATGCGCATGATCATACTTGGTGTCCGGGTTGGTTTCGTTTGCCTAATGTCAGGCGATATTACCGGTGCTGGAACAAGGCGGGGCATGGTGCTGTGGATCTGAAACGATCAATCGTCGAATCCTGCGATGTTTATTACTATGAACTGGCTCTGGATCTGGGTATCGATAGAATGCATGATTATTTGGCCCAATTCGGTTTTGGACGTGTTACAGGAGTAGATTTAGCAGGAGAAGAATCGGGTCTGCTACCCTCACGGGAGTGGAAGTTGAAAACAAAAAATCTTTCCTGGTATCCGGGCGAAAGTTTGATTACAGGGATAGGGCAGGGCTATATGTTGGTAACGCCCTTTCAGCTGGCTTCGGCAACAGCGACACTGAGCATGCACGGTCACAGGGCAGTACCACACGTCGTCGGGCAGACGGAAGACCCCGTTACAGGTAAATCGGGTGATTTGCTTTCCGAACCCCCGGAGAAGGTGGTTAGTGGAAGTAATGAAGATTGGGATCTGATCATTGAGGCCATGAGGGATGTCGTGCTCGGGAAAAGAGGCACAGCAAGAAAGGTAGGCGCCGGAGCGTTCTATGAATTTGCCGGCAAAACAGGGACTTCTCAGGTTTTTGGCCTGGAACAGAATGAAGAAGGAGAGGTTCGGGACAAAAGCAAGATCCCTGCACACCTGCAGGATCATGCCTTGTTCATCGCTTTCGCGCCAATCAACAACCCTGAAATTGCGATTGCTGTCGTAGTCGAACATGGGGGCAGTGGTGGACGAACAGCCGGCCCTGTTGCCCGAAAGCTGCTGGATTACTACATGGCGCATCATTGAGCATGAAGACTTCGAGAAATCTCTTTTTCAGATTCCATATCGATACACCGTTGCTGGTTGCGTTACTGTTACTGTGCAGTATTGGACTGTTGGTGTTATACAGCGCTTCTGATCAAAAGGTGGAAATTGTTCTTAGACAATCGATCAGAATTGGTGTGGGTGTGCTGGGTATGCTGATCATTGCGCAGATCCCCATGAGGACGATTCTCCGATGGACACCGTGGGTGTTTGGTCTGGGAATTGTGCTGTTGATTGCTGTGATGTTTTTCGGATATACGGGAAAGGGGGCCCAACGCTGGCTCGATCTTAGGTTTCTTAAATTCCAGCCCTCGGAGATCATGAAGATTGCTGTGCCCATGATGGTTGCATGGTATCTGAACGACAAGCCGGTTCCACCGTCACTCTTTCAAATAATCGTGGGGCTGATTCTTATTGCTGTCCCTGTTGTTCTCATTGCTAGGCAACCTGATCTGGGCACAGCAATACTGGTGGGTACTGCCGGTTTTTACGTCCTGTTTCTGGCCGGCATGCGCTGGCGTTATCTGGCTGTTACCGGTTTACTCGGTGTGATCGGCGCACCATTGTTGTGGTATGTGATGAAGGATTATCAGAAACAGCGCATACTCACCATGTTCAACCCGGAAAAGGATCCGCTGGGCGCTGGTTACCATATTATTCAGTCGAAGATTGCCATTGGTTCTGGTGGCCTGTTCGGCAAGGGCTGGCTGAATGGCACCCAGTCCCAGCTTGGGTTCATACCGGAACGTACCACGGATTTCATATTTGCCGTTTTTTGTGAGGAATTCGGTTTCCTGGGTGTCCTGGTACTGATCACACTGTATGTTTTTATTATCGTGCGATGCCTTTACATGGCCAGAGAAGCTCAAGGAACCTTCGCTCATCTTTTGTGCGGTAGTTTGGCTCTGACCTTCTTCACCTATGTGTTTGTTAACATGGGCATGGTTAGTGGACAGCTCCCAGTCGTGGGTGTTCCCTTGCCCTTGATTAGTTATGGTGGCACATCCCTGGTAACATTGTTACTCGGATTTGGGCTGGTTATGTCCGCCTATACTCACAGAGATTTGATTGCAAGATGATGACTATCACAAAAAGAACGTTGCTCTTTTTCTTGTTGTGTTTTTCACTTTCTCTTCAGGCCGAAGATTTCAATCAGGTGGAAGAGAAAAAGTTTATTGACGAGATGGTTATCGAACATGATTTTGACAGACGCGTATTGGAAAAGATCTTCAAAAAAGCAAAATTGCAGAAAAAGATTCTCGAGGCCATTTCCCGTCCAGCAGAAAAGTCAAAACCCTGGTATGAATACCGGCAGATTTTCGTTACTCCTGACAGGATAAAAAAGGGTGCCGAGTTTTGGAAGAAACATCGTAATCAATTAATCGAAGTTGAAAAACAGTATGGTGTCCCCCGGCAAATCATTGTCGCAATCATCGGAGTGGAAACCTATTACGGCAAGCATAAGGGGAAATACCGTGTGATCGATGCACTGGCTACACTGGCCTTTAATTATCCCAAGCGGGCAATATTTTTTCGAAATGAACTCAAACAATTTTTGCTGTTTACCCGTGAATTAAAGATAGATCCCTTATCCTTGATGGGGTCTTATGCAGGTGCTATGGGAATGCCCCAGTTCATGCCGAGCAGCTTCCAGGCCTATGCAGTGGATTTCAACAAGGATGGCAGAATCAATATCTGGGATAACGAACCGGATATCTTTGCCAGTATTGCCAATTATTTCAAACACCATGGTTGGCAGACAGGGGAACCGGTGGCGGTTCCAACCTGGATCAAGGAAGGTGCCAACGTGGATCGTTTTGTCAAAAAAGGAATTAAACCTTCAATCCCTCTTTCCGATTTGATCAATGCTGGCGTCGAACCGAAAAGAAAGATTGATGGGAACCCCCTTGCCAGCCTTCTTGTCTACCAACAGAAAAATGGTGAGGATTACTGGGTTGCGTTTCAGAACTTTTATACCATTACCCGTTATAATCACAGCCCATTGTATGGCATGGCCGTCTATCAGCTTTCCGAGGCGGTACGGGAAGCCTATCTCAACGACGCACTACTTAAATAGATGAACCGGCAGAACACGATATTTCTGTTTCTGTTTTTTTTGATCAGCAACCTAATATCAGGTTGTGGCAGCGTTAAACATAAACCCGCATTCGTACCTGATAAGAGGATCGATATCTCCCGGATCCCGGATGCAATTCCCCGGCACGAACCCAGAAGTCGTTATGGAAACCCGGATTCCTACGTCGTCAATGGCCGTCGTTACTATCCGATGCGATCGGCCGAAGGATATGTAGAAACGGGGATCGCCTCCTGGTACGGCCCCAATTTCCATGGCAAGCGAACATCCAGCCGGGAACCCTATAACATGTATGCTATGACAGCGGCACACAAGACGTTACCCATTCCAAGCTATGTGGAAGTGACCAATCTTCGAAACGGCAGGCGGGTTGTTGTCAGAGTGAATGACAGGGGGCCATTTCATAACAACCGTATTATTGATCTTTCCTATGCCGCTGCAGCAAAACTGGGCATCATCAAGGAAGGAACAGGGCTGGTCAGAGTTAGGGCGATCGATCCCTTTCATCAACAGGAAATAAGCCAGGTCAAAAGAACACAGAAAGTGGCGGTGCCAAAAGTTTCAACGCCACCTAAAGCCCATCCGCCTCATATCAAGCAGCTTTATATCCAGCTGGGCGCGTTCTCAGAAATAGAAAATGCCAGAAAGTTCAGAAATCGGGTGCAGCAAACGTTGAAACGACCAGTAAAGATCGCAACTCTTCGGGATGGTGGCAGGTCTTTGCACAAGGTCAGAATTGGCCCTCTTCTCCGCATCGAGGAGGCTGATACAATTGTTCGTGATTTGAATGCTGCAGGTCTCTATGAACATCACGTCCTTTTCCAGTAAAATTGTCCGGATGAAAATTAAAAACCTGTTTGTCTTAATCTCCCTTTTCTTTTCACCCTTGGTCCATGCTGTTGTTGTACCGGTGCCAGCTGCTCCCGACGTCAATGCTAAAGCCTACTTTCTGGTTGATATGCTGACAGACAAGGTCCTGGCACAGAGAAATTCCGCGGATCGGGCCGAACCTGCAAGCCTGACCAAGCTCATGACCGTCTATGTTGCTGCCCATGAGCTTAAGGATGGCAATATTCACCTTGATGATATTGTGACAGTCAGCAAGAAGGCTTGGCAGATGAAGGGTTCCAAAATGTTCCTCAATGTGGGCGACAAGGTCACGGTGGAACAACTGCTCAAAGGGATTATTGTGCAGTCAGGTAACGATGCCAGCGTTGCTCTGGCAGAATATATCTCGGGGACTGAAGATGTTTTCGTTGCATTGATGAATCTTCGGGCCCAAGAACTGGGCATGAAAAACTCCCATTTTACCGATGCGACCGGCTGGCCAAACCCTGAACACTACACCACGGCCGAGGATCTTTACAAACTGACCAAGGCGTTGATTACAGAATTTCCCGAGATCTATCGTTACTTCAAGATAAAAGAATATACCTACGGTGGAATTACCCAGCACAATCGTAATAATCTGTTATGGCGTGACGAATCGGTTGATGGTGTGAAAACAGGTCATACGGAATCTGCCGGCTATTGTCTGATTTCTTCGGCAAAAAGAAAGGGCAGACGACTGGTTTCCGTCGTGCTGGGATCGGCGTCCAAGGAGTCACGTATTGAGGCCAGCCAGACGTTGCTGAACTATGGCTTTCGGTTTTTTGAAACCCATAAACTGAAGCCGGCAAATCAGCCACTGACAGAAGCACAGGTGTGGATGGGAACGTCTGATACAGTCAAGCTTGGTATTGAGCACGATCTTAATGTCACGATCCCGAGGCGGCAGTATGAGCAGTTGAAAGCGAAGATGGAGATCGCAAACCCTATCATGGCACCTGTCACGGCCGGAGAGACTTATGGTACGCTAACAGTAACCCTGAATGATGAAGAGATTGCGAGTGTGCCGCTTGTGGCACTGGAATCGATTCCAGAGGCCGGTTTGGTCAAGCGCCTGATGGACAAGGCGAAGCTGATGCTCAAATAGGGGCAGAAAAAGTAATGCAACAATCATCCATTTGCTATTTGAACGGTGATTTCCTACCACTGGAGGAGGCCAGGGTTTCCGTGCTGGACAGGGGGTTTATCTTCGGTGATGGTATTTACGAGATGATCCCCGCATTCAGTGGTCATGCCTTTCGTCTTCAAGAACATCTGCAACGCCTGCAGAACAGTCTGGATGCAGTCCATATCAGAAATCCCCACTCTTTAGAAGAGTGGTCACAACTGATCCATGCAGTTATTGAAAAAAATAGGACGGGCCACCAGGCAATCTATCTGCAGGTTACCCGCGGTGTCGCCCACCGTGATCATGCTTTTCCGGACGTGTCTGAACCCACAGTTTTTATCATGAGCAATCCATTGCCAGTATCCAGGGAAGTAAAGCCTGTGTCAGCTACCATTCTTGAAGATCCGCGATGGAATAACTGTGATATCAAGGCAATCTCCCTTCTGCCCAATGTCCTGTTACGGCAAAAAGCTCGGGAGAGAGGGGCCTATGAAGCGATCCTGATACGTGACGGACTGCTTACCGAAGGTGCTGCCAGCAATGTCTTTATCGTCCGCGATGGTATTGTCAGAACATCCCCAAAGGATTCAAGAATTCTGCCTGGCATTACTCGGGATCTGATAGTGGAATTGTTACATAAACATGAAATTCCTTGTGAGGAGAGAGAGATCACTGAAGCCGATGTCAGAGCAGCCGATGAGATCTGGCTGACCAGCTCCACTAGGGAGATTGTACCTGTTACCCAACTCGACGGGGTGCCGGTAGGGACGGGTGAACTGGGTCCGGTATGGCGGCAAACGGTGGAGCTCTATCAGTCTTTCAAAGACACCTTCACCGGTGCAGAAGCAGCCTAAGGCTTATGGAGATTTACAAGGAATTCAGTATTGAAGCCGCCCACCGGTTGCCAAACCTCCCACCGGATCACAAGTGTTCGCGGTTGCATGGCCACTCCTTCCATGTCCGCATCTGTGTCGAAGGGGAGGTCAACAAGAAGACAGGCTGGGTCATGGATTTTGCAGAAATCAAGGCTGCTTACAAGCCTCTTTTTCAACAGCTGGATCACCATTATCTCAATGAGATCGATGGACTGGAAAACCCCACC
>Ga0256841_1000466_pt1 | contig 41880 bp, 40 predicted proteins | sample 356308metaG_FD_185971 | JGI IMG/M metagenome (GOLD analysis project Ga0256841, IMG submission 185971) | Hydrothermal vent microbial communities from Mid Atlantic Ridge, Atlantic Ocean - 356-308 | ecosystem: Environmental > Aquatic > Marine > Hydrothermal vents | place: Atlantic Ocean: Mid...
AAATTAGAATGCCGCTTTGTAAAATACGAAATGTATGAAGGTAGTAAAAAAGCTAAATTTAAAGGTGAATAACTATCGTATTTTATTCGTTTTACAGGTGCCTTTAACCATTTTATATACCGATAAAAAGTTCATAAATATGAGTTTTTAACATTTTTTGTTTATAACTACAGCTACTTCTTTTTTTAAGAATCTCTTATTATCATATTGATAATCAAAAAATTAAATGATTTCAAATATACCTCATCTCCTTTTTTGGCACATTTATATGCTATTCTCAAATTGTTAACAACAAAAATAAGAATACTTTAAAATAAAATGATAATTCATCTATTTTTAAAACTGTAAAAAGAAGAAAATTGCTACAGTTGGGATTAGGAGTAATTGTCAGATAATGTAAAATAATTTATAACTATTATTTGTAATTATTGTAATGAATTCGAGAAGAAAATTTTTAAAGACTTCGGCTTTTGCGAGTATTGCCATTATTACAACTCCAAGTTTGGCTTTATCAACTTCAACAAACCGCTATTCAAATAGATATTTAATTGGTAAAAGTACCCCTGCTTTGTATGGCAAAGGCTACCGATTGCTAAAACGAGCACATGAGGCTTTTTTAGATATGGATAGTGCTGCCCGTAAACATGGCATGCGTATTCGGGTTGTGTCTAGTTATAGAAGTTTTTACCATCAGAATTTAATTTGGACGCGTAAGTACAATCGTTACAGATCTCGTAAATTATCGCCTAAAACCGCCGTAGAATATAATATACGCTATACTGCTATTCCCGGAAGTTCGCGCCATCATTGGGGAACGGAAATAGACGTGGTAGACGGCAGTATAAAAACATCAAGGTATCCGTTAAACACCAAGAATTTTCACGGATATGGCATCTATAAAAATTTTAGGGAGTGGATGGATGAAAATGCTTATAAATACGGATATTTCAGAGTATATACTAATGACCATACCAGAAGGGGTTTTAAATACGAGCCATGGCATTATAGCTTTGCCGAATTGGCCAAGCCCATGCTCAAAGAATATACCGAAAGAGATGTTCAAAATATACTGAAAGAACAAGAGTTGCTAGGAAAAAAATATTTTACCGAAACATTTATAAAGCAGTATACCAAAGATAATATTTTGGGTATTAATAAGAATCTGTTAGTATAAACAATACTTTATTGTTTTCACAGATTTTTCTTATCAGTTATAACAATATATTATTCTTCAATCTCCACAATCATTTCAATTTCTACAGGAATATTTGCAGGTAACGAGCCCATACCCACAGCACTTCGAGCATGTCGGCCTTTTTCGCCAAAAACTTCAACCATTACATCAGAAAAACCATTGATAACAGTAGGTTGCCGAGTAAAATCGGTAGTGCAGTTTACCATGCCGAAAACTTTTACTATTCGTTTTACCTTATCTAGGTTTCCAATAAATTCTTTTAAGGCGGCCAATTGATTGATGGCTGTTAACCTTGCTGCTTTTTGAGCCTCTTCAACGGTCATGTCGCGGCCTACTTTTCCGGTAATAAATGTCCCGTCAGCTTTTCTTGGGCCCTTGCCCGAAAGATAAATAACATTGCCTACCCGAACGGCATTGACATAATTTGCCAACGGTTTGGGCGTTTTAGGAAGTTCAATACCCAATGCAGCGAGTTTTTTATCAATATTTTGTGAGAACAGTGTACAGGAGAAGAATAGAATCAGTAACGTCGTTATTTTTTTCATTTTTATTTGTTGTTGGTATTATTTATAATTAGCTGATGTATACTTTGAGGTAGTCGAAAATTATTTTAGTTCATTACGCTAAAAGAGCCCTTGAGTACAGCATTAGAATTACCACCTACCCAAAGTTCAAAATCTCCGGGTTCTACTTCCCATTTGTGATTTGCCGTATAAAACTGAAGTGATTCGGCAGTAATCATAAAAGTTATCGTTTTAGTTTCGCCGGCTTTTAACCGTATTTTTTTAAAGCCTTTTAATTCCCTAACCGGCCGCGTAAGGCTCCCGATTAAATCTCTAATATACAGTTGTACTACTTCGTCGCCATCATAATTGCCCGTATTCGAAACATCTACAGAAACCTTAATTTTTCCATCCGTAGAAATTTCATTTTTGTCTAATAGTAAATTTTTATAGTGAAAGGAAGTATAACTCAATCCGTAACCAAAAGGATATAGTGGCGAATTGTCAACATCGCTGTAATGCGACCAAAAAACCATATCGTTTGCCATCGGTGCAGACCTTCCTGTATTTTTATGATTGTAATAAATAGGCACTTGCCCCACATTTCTAGGAAAAGTCATGGGTAACTTTCCACTGGGGTTATAATCGCCGTAAATTACTTGGGCAATGGCATTGCCGGCTTGTGTACCCAATTGCCATGCTTCAATAATGGCCGGAATGTGTTCATCGGCCCAAGTGATAGCCAATGGGCGCCCGTTGTTTAATACCAAAATAATATTGGGGTTCACCTTGTAGACTTCTTCTAACAATTCTTGTTGTACTCCCGGCAATTGTAAATTTGTTCTACTTCTTCCTTCACCGGTTTGAAAACCGTGTTCTCCCAAAACCATAATGACCACATCGGCATTTTTAGCTATGGTAAGGGCTTCGTTAAACTCGCTTTTATCAGTGGTATTAATAGTTACTTCATGTATAAAAGAGGTTTTGCCTACGGTTACATCAGCACCTTTTTTATAAGTGAGTTGATTGCCTTTATAGCGGCTCAATCCTTCTAAAACACTTACAGCACTATTGTCGGTACTGGCTAGGCGCCAACTTCCTAGGGGACTGTTTTTGTCATTTGCCAAGGCGCCAATCAATGCTATTTTTAAACCTTTTTTACGCAATGGCAGCAATTTGCTGTTTTTTCCTTTTAGAGCATCATTTTTCAATAAAACAATTGATTTTTTTGCCATTTGTAAGACTGCATCGTTATTTTCTTTACTTCCAATAACTTTCTTTTCACGCGCTTCATCACAGTATTTGTAAGGGTTGTCAAAAAGTCCTAATTCAAATTTCACCGTTAAAATCCTACGAACAGCATCATTGATTAATTCTTTATCAATGGCTTTTTCTTTTACCAATGTTTCTAAATTATCGATATAGGCATACGATTCCATATCCATATCAGAACCTGCCATTACGGCGAGTTTCGCTGCCTCTTTATTGTCGTTGGCAACGCCATGTGATCGCAATTCGCCAATAGAACCCCAATCTGAAACCACAAAACCTTTAAAATGCCAATTGCCTTTTAAAATTTTGCGTTGCAGTAAGGCATTTCCGGTAGCGGGAATGCCGTTAAGTTCGTTAAAAGAATTCATAAAAGTCTTTACGCCCGCTTTTGATACGGCATGAAAAGGCGGTAATATGGTATTGTATAATGTTGGCATGCCCACGCTCACGGTATTGTATTCTTTACCGGCTTCGGCAAAGCCATAGGCGGCAAAGTGTTTGGCACAAGCAGCGATGGTATTGACGGCAGCCAAATCATCTCCTTGGAAACCTTTTACTCGAGAAATGGCAATTTTACTGCCTAGGTATGGGTCTTCTCCCGCGCCCTCCATCACACGCCCCCAACGGGCATCGCGAGAGATGTCTACCATCGGGGCAAAGGTCCAATTGATACCACTGGCAGCCGCTTCACCGGCAGCTACTTGAGCAGATTTTTTGATGGCTTCCATATCCCAACTGGCCGCTTCGGCTAACGGAATAGGGGCAATGGTTTTATAACCGTGTATTACGTCAAAACCAATGATTAACGGTATGCCCAACCGAGATTTTTCAACGACCATTTGTTGTACCGATTTTACCTGTTTTACACCGCGTACATTCAACATAGAACCTACCAATCCGGCTTTTAACTGTTCGTATTTTTTGGCAGCATCACCAGTTTTGGGTACCGGCCCGGTAACATCCCAAAACCCATTGTATTGATTCATCTGGCCGATTTTTTCTTGTAAGGTCATGATTGAAAGTAACGAATCAACCTTTTGCGAAGTGGTCAAATTCTTATCGTGTACAAAATCGGTTATTTTTTGGCTGAATAATTGAGAAGTACTTAGCAGTAAAACAACTAGTAGTAAGGATGATTTTTTCATGGAGATAAGAATTAGTATTTTTATAGTACATAAACGAGTAAATGGCCAAAAGGATATTCTAAGGCATTAGAATTGCTTAAAACAACTTGTTTCTGAACTGTAAAGGTATTGTTTTTTGTTAAAAACCGGATTCTAATTTTGACAAAATTTGTATTCTATAAGCGTGATTTTAAATATTATAAAGTGTAGGCAATTTAGCCATAGGTATTTGGGATAAATAGCCCTAAAATTCAAAATATTGGGCGACATAGGTAAGTGACAATTATTTAAAAGTATTTACTCGTAAGGTATGATTCAATAAAAATGAGGCATAAAGTTTATTTTAGCCTCATTTTTTGTAGCGAGAAGGAGATTTGAACTCCTGACCTCAGGGTTATGAATCCTGCGCTCTAACCAACTGAGCTACCTCGCCAATTTTAAGGTTGCAAATATAAAAACAAATTCACTGCAAGCAAGAATTCTCTCTTAAAAATTTTATTAAAAAAAGTTTTTTTAAACTGAGATAATCTATATATTGTCAGGCAATGAATAAAACTAAATTAATGTCTGATAAAATAAAATTTGACTTGGAGTTCCCAATACTTTCTTCTCCGGCTTTTCTGTATCAGTATTTATCAACACCCGATGGGTTGAGTGAATGGTTTGCTGATAATGTTAATTCAAGGAGTGATGTATTTACTTTTATATGGGATGATAGTGAAGAGCAAGCCAAAAGGATTGGGTATAAAACAAATGAAAAAATACGCTATAAATGGATGAATGATGAAGATGATGTTTATTTTGAATTTAGAATAGAAGTAGATGCTTTGACAAAAGATGTTTCACTAATTGTAACCGATTTTGCCGATGAAGATGAAGTAGATGAATCTAAAATGTTTTGGGAAAATCAAATTGCCGAACTGAAACACACCATTGGGGCTTAGTAAAAAAAAATAAATTTATAAAAAACCTTGGCCCGGAAATTAGTTGGGTTTCAAGTTTTTTTTTAGCTGTTAGTTCAACGATGATAAATTATATTGGAAGTATTATTGCTAAGCATAGTGCCCTGCTTACTGTAAATAATAGAGCCTTTAAATATGGTGATGCACTTTTTGAAACACTAAAAGTAATAGGCGATAAAATTATCTTTGCCGAAGATCATTATTTTCGATTGATGGCCTCTATGCGTATGTTGCGCATGAAAATCCCCATAGAATTCACATTAGATTTTTTTAAGAAAGAGATATTGAAAACAGTAGAAGCCCAAGAACTGGAGTCGGCTCGCGTACGCTTGTCAGTATATAGAAAAGATGGAGGTTTCTATTTGCCAAAACACAATACTATTGAGTATATCATTGAAGCACATCAATTGAATACACTAGTAAAAACAAGGTATGAGGTTGATTTATTTAAAGATTATTATGTGTATTCGGGCTTGCTTTCAACCTTAAAAACTACTAATAAAATAATTAATGTACTCGCGAGTATTTTTGCCGATGAAAATGACTTGGATAATTGCCTCCTGATAAACGAAAAAAAACAACTGGTAGAAGCGCTGAATGCTAATGTATTTTTAGTCAACGGAAATCAAGTTATAACTCCCCCGTTATCTGAAGGTTGCTTAAAAGGAATAGTACGTAAAAATATCATTGATATCCTTCACAAAGATGCTGATTATACCATTGTAGAGGCAGAAATTTCTCCTTTTGAACTGCAAAAAGTTGACGAAGTGTTTTTGACCAATACTATTTTGGGCGTACAGCCCGTTACCGGATATAGAAAGAAAATGTACACAACTGAAGTAGCAGTAGGTTTACAAAAAAAATTAGCAATTTTAGAGGACTTATCTTCGTAAGGATTAATTTAAACTGGGATTTTCGGGGGCGTTGGCCCAAAGGCGGTATTCGCCGCCGAGTTTCATCAGTTGGTCTTTCCAAAAAGATTGATAAGACACATCAAAAATATTTTGATAATTATTTTCAATGACTACCCAAGAAGTAGTTTCTAATTCATCTTGAAGTTGATTTTTACTCCAACCCGAATATCCTAGAAAAAAGCGAATATCCCCATCTTTGAGTATATTGTCTTCTAATAATTCTTGAATCTTTTCAAAATCCCCTCCCCAATAAATATCCTTGGTTATTTCAATACTATCGGGTATCAAATGTGGTACTTTATGTATAAAATATAAGTTTTCTTTTGAAACGGGGCCTCCGTTATAGATAATAAGGTCAGAATTAATTTCAGGAATCAAATCGTTTAACGTATATTTTGAAGGTTTGTTGATGATAAAACCAATAGAGCCTTCGCTGTTATGTTCTGATAATAAGATAACAGACCTTGTAAATGAAGAATCATTTAAAATAGAGGGTTCAGCAATGAGCAATCGTCCTTTAGATGGCTTTGTAGTAAACATAATGTTACAAATATTACTCAACTAATATAGAGCTTTTTTATGAAATAAAAAAAGCCCTCAATTTTGAGGGCTTTATTATATTTAAGATATCACTTAAAATAATTAGTTTACTGAATTTTTTAATTCAGCACCCGGTTTAAATTTCACTACGTTTTTTGCAGCAATTTTAATTGTTTTACCGGTTTGAGGGTTTCTACCGTCTCTGGCAGCTCTTTTAGAAACTGACCAAGAACCAAAACCTACTAAAGAAACTCTTCCGCCTTTCTTTAATGTTTTTTCAACAGACCCCATCATACTATCCAATGCTTTTTTTGCAGCAGCTTTTGAGATTCCTGCATCAGCAGCCATAGCATCTACTAATTCTGATTTGTTCATAATTAAATAATTTAAAATTGGTTAAATATTAATTTTTGCTTGTTATTAAGCGTAGCAAATATAGATTTTATAAGGGTTTACGCAATATTTTGCTTCGAAAAACCTTCATTTTGTTGATAAATTGAATAAAATTGTTAATAACCCCCTAAATTTGTAATCGAAAACTTGCTAAAAGCACATAAACAAAGGGCTTAATGCATTTTAGCACCCTTATAAAAAGTGAAGCCGTTTAATAAATCTACTACCTTCATTTTTCGTTTGCCCGGCAGTTGAATTTCATCAATAGAAATATAGCCATCATGAACCGCAACTTTTAATTCTTTTTTTGAGGGTATGAGCTTTCCTGTATTGTAATGATGGTGTGTTACTTCTTTGGTAGCATTGAAAATTTTAGCTTCTATCTGCTCACCGGCATTGTCAAGTAATGTCCATGCCCCGGGGTATGGATTCAATCCTCGTATTTTATTATAGATTGTATCAATGGGTTGTTGCCAGTCAATTTTACAGGTATCTTTATAAATTTTAGGCGCGGGCTTTCCTACAACATCAGGCTGTTTGATGGTTTTAGCGGTTCCTTCTTGAATACATTTTACGGTTTGAATTACTAATTCGCTACCTACTTCCATCAATTTATCGTGTAAACTACCGGCAGTATCGGTAGTATTAATCAGCACTTCTTTTTGTAATATGATTTCGCCGGTATCAATTTTCTCATCGATAAAAAAAGTAGTAACTCCTGTTTTTGTTTCACCATTGATAATGGACCAATTGATAGGCGCTGCCCCTCGATAGTGAGGTAATAGAGATGCATGTAAGTTAAAAGTACCCAATGCCGGTAATTGCCATACTGCTTTGGGCAACATCCTAAAAGCAACTACAATTTGCAAATTGGCATCCCATAATTTTAAGGCTTCTATAAAGTTTTTATCTTTTAGGTTTGTTGGTTGTAAGATAGCAATTTGTTGTTCAAGGGCATATTTTTTTACAGCTGATTGATTCATTTTTCGCCCCCTTCCCGAAGGCTTATCGGGGGCCGTAATAACACCTACTACGTTATATTGGTGTTGCAATAAACTTTTTAAAACCCCCACTGCAAAATCAGGAGTCCCCATAAATACTATACGCATATCAATCATTTTAAAACCTTTTCTAATTTATTTTGCGAAGTTATCGTAATTTTATTGGTATCCAATAAGATTTGAATTGCCTTCAATACAATAGCACTCTCTATGTTGAAATTAGAAACCACTTCTTTAGTAGACAACGTTTTTTTATCAGAAAATAATTGTAAGATATCGAGTACCAGTTGATGGTAATCAGATGAAACCGCAGGTTTACACACATCGCATATACCACAATCTTTGCTGTTTTTTTCGCCAAAATAATCCAGTAAATAACGACTTCTACAAATATTTTCATTTTGGGCATAGGCTATTATAGCTGCTACTTTTGACGCTTTAACTTTATGTTGCCGTTGAATATTCGCAGCAATATTGCGAATGGTTATCGTATCTTCCCTAGGTACTAAAAACTGAATACTGCCCGTATTGTTTTTAAAACGATAAGTTGCCAACCCATGGTTAGCAAGCAACATCAATTCATTTTTGACAATGGCAGCGGTGGTACCTGTTTTTTTTGCTATTAAAAATTCATCAATATGAGTTTGATATTCAAAAATGCCCCCATAACTTCTCAAAACTGTTTTAATGATTCCGGAGTTGTTTTTTGTTGAATATGCTAAAATTGTATCGGGAGCAACGGTAAATTTTAATGTAGATTGCTTCCTAAAATGTTCGTCAAAGATTAAAATAGATTCTCTTTCTAATAATTTAATGGTATTATACGTTTGCAGTATATTCCGGTGGTAATGCGTACAAAAATCATTTATTTGAAACTCAAATGATTGTTGGGGTAATTCACCGTAAGCTATTTGAAAGTATTGATTGAGGTCAAGGTATACTTTATTAGCCAGTTCAACTGAGATGGTATTTTTTGTATGGAGTTCTTTTATATACGAAAGAGTATGCGGGTTGACAAAAATATATGAAAAAGCATCTTGGCCATCCCTTCCGGCCCTTCCGGCTTCTTGCATATAGTTCTCAAGGCTAAAAGGAATGTCTAAGTGAAGGATATACCGTACATTATTTTTGTCAATGCCCATTCCAAAGGCGTTGGTTGCCACCATAATAGGAGTTTTTTCTGTCATCCAATCGGTAAAAGTTGCCTGTTTTTTTTCCACCGATAACCCACCGTGGTAATAAGTGCTTTTAAAACCATTTTTATTCAGATAATCGCTTACGTTTTTTACTTTTTTACGGCTATTGGCATAGATAATTGAAGGCGGCGAAGAGCCCATAATACGTTTGATATGATAATAAAAATCTTCACTATGAATGATGTTCAACGCTAAATTTTTTCGTATTAGTGATTGTTTTACAATGTGTGCATCATAAATAGTCAACTGGTTTACGATATCATTCAGTACTTGTTTTGTGGCCGTGGCTGTAAGTGCTATGACAGGTGTGTTGGGGTGTATTTCATTAAGGATAGGGATTTTTAAGTAGGCAGGCCTAAAATCATGGCCCCATTCTGAGATACAATGGGCTTCATCAATAGCCACTAAATTCACTTGAAGTTGTTTGATTTTTTCTTGAATAAATTTCGACTGTAATTTTTCAGGCGACAGGTATAAGAATTTGTAATTTCCATACATCAAGTTATCAAAGGCTTCAATAACTTCATTTTGCCGCAATGCAGCTGTAATGGCTATGGCTTTGATCCCCTTTTTTTTCAAAGAATCTACTTGGTCGTGCATCAACGCGATGAGTGGTGAAATTACAATACAAACGCCTTCTTTGAGTAACCCGGGAATTTGATAGCAAATAGATTTACCGCCACCTGTAGGCAAGAGTGCCACTACATTTTGATTGGCTAAGACATGATTGATAATCGCTTCTTGAGGCTTTTTAAAGGAGGTGTAACTCCAATACTTATGTAAAACTTCAAGCGCCTCCTTCATTATAAAAGCCTTAAGTGTTTTAGTATAAAGTCAACTCTTTCTGCAACCTCACCATGAGGCACTTCTACAATGTCATACCCGAGTTCGGAATAAGCATTTTTTAAGTGTTTATAGATAGAAACCGATAACTCAAAACTCTCATATCGTTCATTGTCGGTAATATAAATTTCTTTCCAAGGCGGCAATAAAAAAATGGTATCATAACGATAAGTGTTGCTTTTTTCAAGGTAGGTTTGAGGGTAGTCGGTTTTAAAATGATTCAAATACGCATGTATGTCAGGAATGCCCCTGTCAAAAAAAACAATTGGGGTATCCGTATTATCAGCATCAATATATTGTTGTTCTCTGCCTTCGAGCAATAATTTGCTAAATAACAAGGGGTCTTCTAAAAAAAGGTGTTCAATACCATTTTTTCTAGCCTGAAGTGTTACTTGCCTCGAAATTTCCGGGGTACAGGCAAACCCTTTGTCTTCCAATTGGTGTATTAAGGTTGTCTTTCCGGTTCCGGGGCCACCGGTGATAACAATTTTTTGTTGCATGCTAACAATTTGTAATTATAAAACAACAAAGAACAAAAAATAATTTCAAATATTGCCAATGTCAGATTAAAAATAAAGTACATTTCTTAGATACACTAAATAATATCTGTATTTTTGTCAACCTTTATCATAATGAATTATGATATTTTACATTGGTTTTACCGTAAAAAATCCTAAAATTAATTATGGAAAATACAGAAGAATTTTATAAAAAATTAAAAATAAGTTTAGAGGATACTACCGAGTTTCCAACGGAGTATATGTTTAAATTCATCATTCCGTCAGATGAAGAAAAAGAGAAAAAAATTAAAGATATCTTTAATCATTCAGGAGTTGTTATCAATACCAAACCTTCAAAAACCGGAAAATATAAAAGTGTAACTATCATTATAGACATGAAAAATGCCGAAGAAATAATCGAAAAATATAAAGAAGTAGCCTGTGTAGAAGGGATTATTTCTTTGTGATTTCTTTAACAATAAGATTTAAAAATATAAAATACTTTTGAGCGTTCTAAAAATTGATGAGAACCTCATATTAACTACATTTATAAATAGCTTTTTATGCATTTTAAGAACATATTATTTTTTGTTTTTTTACTTAGTTTCGCAGGCCTGAATGCACAACAGCGAAAAAAAGTATTATTCACGGTTGACAAGCAGCCCGTCTATACCGATGAGTTTATGAAAGTTTTTAATAAAAATAGAAACATAGTCTCTGAAGAGAATAAGAAATCAATCGAAGAGTATTTAGAGTTATACATAAATTACAAATTGAAATTAAGACAGGCTTATGATTTAAAATACGATACAGTTAGTGCTTATAAAAAAGAGTTGGCACAGTACAAAGAACAACTGATAGCCCCTTATTTAAAAGATAATACCATTACAGATAAATTGGTAAGAGAGGCTTATGAGAGAACTAAAAAAGAAGTAAATGCCAGCCATATTTTAATTCGGTTACAACCCAAGGCCACACCAAAAGACACGTTGATAACCTATCAAAAAATCATGGAAGCTAGAAATAAAATTATCGAAGGCACCCCTTTTGAAACTGTTGCCAAACAATATTCAGAAGATCCGTCTGTACAAAAAAACGGGGGTAATTTAGGGTATTTTTCAGCTTTTGCCATGGTGTATCCTTTTGAAAATGCTGCCTATCAAACCAATGTTGGCGAAATTTCACAACCCTTTAGAACACAGTTTGGCTACCATATTGTAAAAGTGAATGCTGTGAGGGATTCAAAAGGAGAAGTTGAAGTAGCCCATATTATGGTTAAGAATGATAAAAAAGATTCATTACAGGCCAAAACAAAAATTTATGAACTGTTTGCCAAATTGAATCAGGGGATGGATTTTGAATTATTGGCAAGGCAACAGTCAGAAGACAGAAGCTCAGCTGTCAATGGAGGAAAATTGACTAAGTTTAATGCAACAAGAATGATTAAATCATTTGCCGATGTAGCCTTTTCATTAAAAAACGAAAATGATATTTCAACGCCGTTTCAAACACGGTATGGCTGGCATATTGTAAAGTTGATAAAAAAATATCCCATTGGGGATTTTAATTCGGTTAAGGATGAGTTAACGCGAAAAATTGAAAAAAGCAAACGTTACAAACTGGCCGGCACTTCAATAGTTAAAAGGTTGATAAAAGAGTACCACATTACAAAAAATACCGAGTTGTTGCAATCGTATTTTAATAACGATACGGCAGTTATTTCTAAGAATTCAGCGACTACTATTTTTTCAATAAACGGAGTAACAACAGCATTAGGCGAATTGATAAAATATGACTGGAGGCTACCCAATAGAAGTGCCAAAGATGTTTTTACAGACTTTTTTGAAACGAAAGTACTTGATTATTACAAAGATAATTTAGAAAAAACAGACCCATCCTTTGCATTTACGTTGCAAGAATATAAAGACGGATTGTTACTGTTTGATTTGTTACAAGACAAAGTATGGAAACGTGCAGAACAAGATACACTCGGGTTGAAAACTTTTTTTGCTAACAATCAAGACAAGTATTTTTGGAAAAAACGCGGCGATGTAATCATAGCTTCTTGTACACGTAAAGATAAGGCATTGTTGGTAAAGAAATACCTAGAAGAGGGAAAAGAGATCGATGAAATTAAAAAATTAGTCAATGATGGGCCTATAATTCATGTGTTATTTACCAGAAGGGTAGTAGAAGAAAATCACGATAAACTGCCTAAAGGTTTTGTATTTGATACCGTGGGAGTTTCTGATGTTATTGACGATGGCAACGGATTTACAATTGTTAAAACCCTCCAAATAATGCCCCCGCAACCCATGTTGCTGTCAGAAGCCAAGGGCAATATAATTAATGATTATCAAGATTATTTAGATAAACAATGGATTCGTGAATTGAGACAGCAATATCCTGTAAAAGTAAAGAAGAAAGTACTCAAAAAACTGATAAAACAAAATCAACAATAAATTGCAAAAGCGATTGGCATCCATAGCATTATTAGTAGTATTGTTTTCGTGTGTAAATAACGAAAAGACCAAAACTCCCATTGCCAAAGTACACGATAAATTTCTTTATAAAGAAGATATAGAACCGCTATTGCCCGATAAAATCTCAAAAGAAGACAGCTTGTTATTTGTGAGTAGTTTTATTAATAAATGGGCCAAAGAACAGCTCTTACTTCAAAAGGCAAAGATTAATCTTGACAAAGAAGAAGAAAGTATTCAACAATTGGTAGAACAGTACCGGCAAGATTTATATATTAATAAATACAAAGAAGCCATTGTAAAACAAGACTTAGATACCTTGGTAACCCAAGTAGACATAGATAGTTTTTATACAAGTAATAAAGAGATATTTAAGCTAAACGAAGAACTGTTACAATTGAGATATATCTATTTGGGAAATGATGTGTTAAACCCCAAAGAGTTTATTTCTTTGTTTAAATCAGATACTAAAGAATCGGATGCTAAGATTATCGAACAGAAATTGCAACTAAAAGCGTATAATTTAAACGATTCTATATGGGTAAGATACTATGATGTACTTAAAAAAGCGCCTTTTATAAGAGGTTATGATAAAAATAAATTTTTGCGAAAAAATAAATACATTCAAAAAGAAGATTCATCAGGAGTGTATTTAGTTAAAGTTAAAGACGTATTATTGCGCAATCAAATTGCACCGATGAGTTATGCATTGCCAACCATAAAACAGATGATATTGCATAAAAGAAAATTAGAATTATTGAGAAAAATTGAAGAAACATTAACAGAAGATGCTATTAAAAATAAAGAATTTCAAATCTATTAAAATGCTAAAAAAACAATTTACACTATTACTTTTATTAGTTGTATTTGCAGTAAATGCCCAAGATAGAATTAAATTAGACGGCGTTGCAGCCGTTGTCGGAAAAAATATTGTTCTCAATTCTGAAATTGCAGCTTTTAAATTAGAGTTAGAACAACAAAGTGAAGGAAAAGTTGATATTTCAGATTGTGAAATGCTAGAGCAAATAATGAATAGAAAACTGCTGTCACACCACGCTGTGGTAGACAGTATCGTGGTAACAGAAGCAGAAGTAAATACTCAGGTAGAACGTAAAATTGCCTATTTTTTACAGCAATTAGGCTCAGAAAAAAAACTGTATGAGTTTTACGGATTTAATGATATGGCCGATTTAAGAAAAGAGTTTATAGAAATTGAAAAAGAAGCCTCTTTAATTCAGAAAATGCAGCAAAAATTAACCGATGATGTTGACGTGACCCCCGAAGAAGTGAGAAATTATTATAAGAGCCTTGAAAAAGAAGGGAACCTACCCGAAATTGGTGCCGAAATAGAACTCGCCCAAATCGTCTTGCACATAAAACCCTCTAAAGAAGAAGAAGAGCGTATTATTAATAGGTTAAAAGAGATGAAAAAAGGGATTGAAGAAGGCCAAAGTTTTAAAATGAAGGCCATCGCCTATTCAAAAGACCCGGGTGTTTTACAAAATAACGGATTGTATACCATTACCAGAGAAAGTGGTTTTGTAAAAGAATTTAAAGAAGCAGCCTTTAGTTTGAATGAAGGTGAAATCTCTGAACCTTTTAAATCTCAGTTTGGGTATCATATTCTTAAAGTTGAAAAAATTAAAGGAAAACAACGCGACGTAAGGCATATTTTATTACAACCCGAAATTACAACAGAACAACAACAACAAGTCAAAGACTCCATCACAAAAATCAGGAAAGATATTTTAACCTTAAAACTTACTTTTGAAGAAGCCGTACAAAAATATTCTGAAGATAAAGATACCAAATCTAACAATGGCTTATTGATTAATCCGATTAGCAATGACACGAAATTCGATTTGACAAAAATGGATCCTACTTTATATGCAAGGATAAGCACCTTGACAGAAGGTGAAATTTCAGATGTTTTTTACGATGAAACCCGAGAAGGGGAGAAAATGTATAAAATGCTTTTGATGAAATCTAAAGTACCGGCACATGTTGCTGACCTGTCTAAAGATTATGTAAAAATTCAGAATTTGGCATTGCAAAAAAAACGTGAAGAAACCATCGCCAAATGGACAAAAGAAAAAATCAACGATACCTATATCAAAATCAATAAAGAGTATAAAAAGTGTAATTTTAAAAATAATTGGACAAAAGATATATAAATTTAATCGAAAAGAATTCCTCTAGGCTCTGCCTCGAGCCTGCCAGCCGCAGGCAGGGTTTCCGATTTACCTCTCCTTGGGAGAGCCTGCCTGACGGTAGGCAGGGTCGAAACTGCCTTTTGCAGTTTCGGGTGAGGTAAAATAACAAATTTCGGTTTTTGACCCTGACCCTAAGGTCAAAGCTTGTGCCCAGCTTGACTGGGTATGAAACCAGCGAAATACCCCTATGGCTTGCCTCGGGGATAGTTGGTTTCAAGAAATTTTTTATTGACGTAAGTTGACGTTAGGAGGGAGTCTAATAAAATATACAAACGTAAATAATCAAATTAACAGATGTCTGACATAACAGCAGTTGAAAATTTAGTTCAAAAATACAAAGCCTTAAAGCAAGAGGTTGGTAAAATTATCATTGGCCAAAATGAAGCGATAGACCATGTGTTGTTGTCACTTTTATGTGGAGGGCACTCATTGTTGATAGGAGTCCCCGGATTGGCAAAAACATTATTAGTCAATACCATATCTCAAACGTTGGGGCTACACTTTAAGCGAATTCAGTTTACGCCCGATTTGATGCCGTCAGATATCATAGGAAGTGAAATTTTAGATGAAAACAGAAATTTTAAATTCATAAAGGGACCCATTTTTACAAATATCCTGTTGGCAGACGAAATTAACAGAACCCCTCCAAAAACACAAGCGGCGCTGTTAGAAGCCATGCAAGAAAAAGCAGTAACCGTTGCCGGGCACCGGTATCAAATTGGCACACCATTTTTTGTATTGGCAACCCAAAACCCCATTGAGCAAGAAGGTACTTACCCGTTACCCGAAGCACAACTCGACAGGTTTATGTTTTCTATCTATTTAGACTACCCTTCTTTTGAAGAAGAGACTGAAGTTGTAAAAACCACCACTACCGATGTTACAAAACAAGTAAACTCAGTTTTCTCGGCAGAAGAAATATTGAATATACAACATTTGGTGAGGCGTATACCGGTAGCCGATAACGTAATAGAATATGCCGTTGCGTTGGTAGCCAAAACGAGGCCAAACTTACCAAGAGCCGCACAGATAGTAAATGATTACATCGATTGGGGTGCCGGCCCGAGAGCCTCACAAAACCTAATTTTAGCCGCTAAAGGCAATGCGGCTATTCACGGTAAATTTTCTCCTGATATTGAAGATGTACAAGCCGTAGCTTACGCCATATTAAGGCATCGTATCGTAAAAAATTACAAAGCTGAAGCTGAAGGAATCACCGAAGAAAAAATAATAAAATCCCTATTGTAACTTATAGTATAATTTTTGCCGTAATTATTCAAATAGATTTACGACCTTTGCAGCACAAAAAAGGAAAAGAATTTTCAGGAAATACCTTGTATCAATTGTTATTTAGTATATGCTAAAGTCATTTTTTTTAAAAGGTGCAAATGCTTCAGTCGCTCGTTGGGTAGTCTTATTAATAGATGTATCCTTAGTACTACAGACTTTTTTTATTGCTTACCTTATAAATTTCAACTTCAAGCTCAATTTTCAACATTTTGGTTTTTTTTCGCAAGTACCTTTAGTGACATTGGTGGCAACCCTCAGTTTTTTAATTGTAGGCTCATACAAAGGTACCGTTAGGCAAACGGGCATGAAAGATGCCTTGAATGTATTTTACGGAGTGAGTATTCTGTTTATTATACTGACGCTTATTACGATAGCCGATAGGAGGTATCATATTACCGATAGGTTTGCCGTACCGTATTCGGTAATAACCATCCACTATTTATTAAATATTATTGTATTGATTGCCAGTAGGTTTATTTTCAAGCGTATTATTTTTAGGGTAATCAATGAATACAAACCACCTAAAAACACCTTGATTTACGGAGCCGGAGATGCCGGTTTATTAACCTATGCAACTATTAATAATGATGTGGGCAACAACACTCATATTATTGGGTTTATGGATGATGATAAACGTAAAATAGGAAAAAAATACAACAGGGTAAAAGTATACGATACCAAAACAATTACCAAAGCATTTATCGAAAAAAATGAAGTACAAGAGATTATCGTTTCCATTCAAAATGTAAAACCGTTCCGTTTGATGCAAATTGTTGATTCGCTGTTAGAACTTCCTGTAAAAGTAAAAATATTGCCTTCGGTAGATAAATGGATTAATGGCGATTTAAACATCGGCCAAATAGAAGAAGTTAAGATAGAAGATTTACTCAATAGAACCCCTATAAAGATTAAGAATCCTATTTTACAAAAAGAGCTGAATAAAAAAGTTATTTTAATTACCGGTGCTGCAGGCTCTATCGGTTCAGAAATTGCACATCAAGTAGGAAACTATCAATACCAACAACTGATATTATTAGACCAAGCCGAATCAGATTTATATGAAGTACAACAAAGTTTTTTACGAAAAGGGCATCAGCGTTTTTCAATTGAAGTAGCCGATATACGAAATAAACTTCGCATGGAAGCCCTTTTTAAAAAATATGATATTGAAATAGTATTTCACGCGGCTGCCTATAAACACGTTCCACTGATGGAAGAAAATCCTTACGAAGCCGTAAGGGTGAATGTACACGGCACCAAGAATGTAATGGATTTAGCCCTCCAATACAAGGTAGAAAAATTTGTCATGGTTTCTACTGATAAGGCTGTAAACCCAACCAATGTGATGGGAGCCACAAAACGCATTGCTGAAATTTATGCCAATTGCTTAAACCTCAAAGGCCCTACTAAATTCATTACTACCCGTTTTGGAAATGTATTGGGGTCTAACGGTTCTGTAATTCCGTTATTTAAAAAACAAATTTCTGAAGGCGGCCCAATACAAGTTACACACAAAGAAATTACCCGTTATTTTATGACTATTGCCGAGGCCTGTAGCTTGGTGTTAGAAGCCGGAATTATGGGGAAAGGAGGGGAAATTTATGTTTTTGATATGGGAGAATCTGTAAAAATATTCGACTTGGCCAAAAAAATGATTCACCTTTCAGGATTGCGCTATCCGGAAGATATAAATATTAAGATTATAGGATTGCGCCCCGGTGAAAAATTATACGAAGAATTATTAAGCTCAAAAGAAAATACCATCCCTACCTATAACGATAAAATAATGATTGCCAAAGTACATCAATTAGATTGTAATGAAGTACAAGAAAAAATTATTGCCTTAGCCGAACTAAACAATATGGATAATGTACAAATAGTATCGAATATCAAAGAAATTGTTCCTGAATTTATCTCCAACAATTCGATTTATGAAAAACTAGACAAATCTATTCTCAGTAAAAGAAACGTATAAAAAAGCATACCGAATTAGTAATAAAACTAAAATAGGAACCAATCCTATTGAAAACACCTGCACTTTAACAATCCATAATACTACAAGTACCGGTAATAAGAAGATTAACAATAAAAAATAGTGTCGTAACCAAGGGCGAGCCTTTTTTTTCAATACCCAAAAGGCGGCGATAAGATTTGGCATAAAAGCCCATAAGATGTTGTAATTTTTAGCCGTAGCCGTATGATCGGTAGCAAACCAAAGTAAAAAAACGATTACACCCACAAAGCCCGTAGTAAATAACAATACAAAATCTACCAGGGCAGTGCGTTTTTTCTTTTTATAATCGCGATAGGTTACAAAGAGAATTAACAAGGCTAGTATAGAAAAAAAGAAGACGGGCGTAAAAAATGATGTTGTTGCCTTCTCTTCCTTTTTGCGGTATAAAACCTTGGTTTCTTTAACTAGCGGAAGTTCTTTGCCATGTTGTATGACAGTAGCATTTTTAAATCCTTTATAGACATATTCAGGCAAGAAAGTGTATTGTTTGGGCGTTGCTTTTTTATCAATTACAGCGCCTAAAGCAATGTCAATTCCGAATTTTCCCCAAGGGTGATTGTCTAATTTTTGATATATTAAATCGCGAAAAGTAAAAGTATCTTGAATGGCTTTATCGTTGTAATGAACACTGTCGCCGAGAACTTCAGTGGTAACGTCTCTTAATTTTGTGGCGCAGTTGTCAAAAAAGAAATCATATAGGTATTTACTGTTTTCGGGTTTTGCATTGTTCTCTAAAAATTCAAAATACTGTTGTTTTTGGGTAGGGGTCAGCTCGAGAACCTGTTCAATAACCGCTCTGTTCTGATTCATATAATACTTGAGAAAACGGTAAAACTGAGCTCTTCCTAAATCATATAATAATTTTCCTCTGGCAAATTTTGTGTAAAAATTAGGGGTACGAAAGTCATAAACTCCATAATTATAAACAATATCAATATTGTTTGGTCTGTCTACTACCCTGATAGCACTGTGGCCAAAAGTATCATTGAGTTCTTTTCCTTGGCTGATTGTAAGGATACTGATTTCAGCTTGTGGCGAAAGTTGAATGGTTTGTGCAGTCCCTATAAATGATAAGAAACCGGCAAAGAGAAAAAGAAGAATTTTTTTCAAATTAGTGTATGTTATTGAATTTCTACAAATTGATTAGCGAAAATAACTAAAATCAACTTTAATAGAAAATACATTCGAAAATAAAGTACCGTTTGCACCGCCAATATTGGCTAATGCATAATCTATTTGGATGCCTTTATAATTAAAACCCACGCCAAAATTAGGCTCTACAATGAGTGATTTGCTATTGTCAAAATTCAACTGATTTTGAAAATTAGTTACACCCCCTCGAAAATAAACCATTTTTAAATAGTCAATTTGAAATCCGAAAGCCGGACTCACACTTACAAAAGAAGAGGAGATAATATCATTGGTTTGGGCAAAACGCATATTTAAATCTAACGAAGTGAGTACATTAAAATCCCTGCCAAGGGTAAATACCCTAGCAATGCCTAATTGCATTTTAGGCTTTGTTATTTCTAATTTTTCAGGAACTACTGTTGGGATAATTTCATCATCATTATCAGGATTCCCATCATTTAAAATGGCAGCGTTTAAATTGTCATAGATTGCAATGATATTATCCAATTCACCCTGATTGAACGACCATGCATTAAAGGTGGTCGTAATATCGCGCAGCATTACGCCGAATTTCCAATCGTCGCGTTGCAACTGCATTCCGGCATCCAATCCAAACCCTATTGACGAAGCAAAATCACCAATTTTTCGCCGTACAATTTTAGCATTGACACCCACATTTAAGTCTTTGGCAACGACTCTTTTGGCATATCCTATGTTTACTGCCCAATCGGCAGCAGAAAACAAGCTAATCCTGTCAAAATTTATTTGTCCGTCTTGAATGAGTTGCGTAGTATTTAAAATATCGTCTACCGCAAACCTAATGACAGATACGGCAATAGTACTCTCATTAGAAATAGGTTTGGCAAACCCGGCATAATCGTATTTGGCAATGCCTTGAAAATATTCGGCGTGCATCAATGAACCTTGGTAATCTTTAATGCCTACCAAACCGGCCGGATTCCAATAAATTGAATTTACATCATTAGAAGTAGCTGTTACTGCTTTTCCCATACCAAAAGCGGCAGCATCAACGCCGATATTCAAAAATTCATTGGAAAAATTCCGAATAGCTTGCCCAAAGGATACTTGACAGACAATTATAAAAAGTATATATATTTTTTTCAATGTATATTTTTCAGAATGTTACAAATATCTAATAATTATACCAATTTTATGGTTAAATAAGTATTATATCTACAATAACAACGATATCAATAAGATATTGCGGTTTGTCTTTAATTATGATTTTAGATTATACAATTTAGATTTCATTGACAATTGTAATCAATAGAGTCAATAATTACAGAATAGTTGCTTCTTCTTTGTTGGTATTGTAACTCAAAGTCAGGGTATCACTATAAAACTATTTTACTGTTGATTTGTTAAAAATGACAAAATGCGATGTTCGCACCAGGTATTTTTTAAGACATTGAAATACTTGCCAAACCCAACATGGCCGCCGTAATTGGTGGCTTCCATAAAAAAAGAATCGTTTTCTTCGGCTTCGGTAAACGGATAACAAGCATCGCCAAAAAACGGATCATCTAATGAAGTAATCAGTAAAGTAGGCTTGTTAATTTCGGGTATAAACTGTTTACAACTCGATTTTCGCCAATAGTCTTCTGCATCCGTAAATCCGTGTGCCGGAGCCGTATACAAATCATCAAAATCTTTAAAATTTTTGATGGAAGCAATTGCTTCTTCCGTTAAGAAAGAATCGGGAAACATTGTTAGTTTTTGAAAAGATTTTTCTACCAATGTTTTTAGAAACCGATTGAGATACAACCGATTACTCCATGCATTCATTTGTATGGCTGTTGTTTTTAAATCACAAGGTACCGAAACTCCCACAGCCGATTGTACCCTTGCTTTCTTCCCTTTTTCACCCATATATTTTAAGGATAGGTTTCCGCCAAGGCTATACCCTACAAGATGAATTTCTTTATAGTGATATTGTTGTTCGATATATTGAATTACCGCTTCTAAATCTTCGGTTTTGCCACTGTGGTACGAACTTAGCAACCTGTTGGGCTCACCGCTACAACCACGTAAGTTCATTGCCACAACGTCAAAATGGTGTTGATTTAAAATTTGTGTTAGCGATAAAATATAAGTAGATGCCGAACTGCCTTCTAAGCCGTGAATAGCAATAACTACCTTATCAGCATTTACTGAAGAAATATCCAAATCGATAAAATCGCCATCGGCTAATTCCAACCGTTGCCTGTCAAATGGTATCGCGTATTTATTGAATAACGTTCTATAAACCGTATTAAAATGTTTGTTTTTAAAGAGGAGAGAAGGTTGGTAAGTTGAGTGATTAAGAACGGGCATTGTAACAATAATTTTGTAAGATTCCTAAGGCATAATGGCTGGCAACGTCTTTGGCAAATTTTTGAAAATCTATATGGGCATTATCATTGGCATTATCAGAAATGATTCTGATAATTGAAAACGGAATTTTATATTCATAACAAACTTGTGCTACGGCGGCACCTTCCATTTCAACACAACAAACTGACGGGAGTGCTGTGTTAAGTTGTTGTACCACCGCTATATCTGAAATAAACTGATCGCCACTGGCAATATCGCCAATCATTATTTTGGGTTGTTTGATATGAAAAGATTGAGCCTTGGTATTGTCGATATAATTAGCATAAGCCTTTAAAAATAGTTGTGTGGCTTCGTATAATTTTTTTCGATGTTTGGTAGACGTTTTAAAAAAGGTTTGATGTAATAACGGAATTTCAAATTTTTGAAAAAGCGGACTCGCATCTACATCGTGTTGGTATAAAGCATTGCCGATAACAATGTCTCCGATGTTCAAATTTTTAAGTAGGGCACCGGCAACTCCGGTAAAGATAATTTCGTCAATTGTATAATCATTGAGTAATTGGGTTACGGTAGTGGCAGCAGCTACTTTTCCCCACCTCGAAAATACCAATACCACTTTTGTATCAAAAAGTTTACCGGTATAATACGTACGCATTCCGTTGGTAGTAGCTGATACTCCTTGTAAATTATCCAATAAAGTTTGCATTTCTTCGCGCATAGCACTAATGATTCCTATCATATTTCTTATTTCAAGATCCTTTTGGCAAATTTATATTTCTTTTTCCAATACGGATTGCTCAATTTAGATTTGATAATTCCGTTAGAGGTAGAGCTGTGCATAAAAATGCCATTCCCCATAAAAATACCCACATGCCTGTATTTTCGTGAAGGCCTAAAGAATATCAAATCACCCGGCCGTAATGTATGTTTTGAAACTTTTTTTCCTGTTTTTGCCATGGCTTCGGTAGTTCTGGGCAGTTCAATACGAAAAGCATTGCGATATACCAATTGTGTAAATCCCGAACAATCAAAGCCCCTTTTATCGGTACCGCCATATTTATACGGAGTACCTTTATATTGTTGGTATTGCTTTTCTAATTTTAATTTTACAGAACTCGCCGACGCTGCCCTGCGAGACACGCCGCAACTACTAATGAGGATGCTCATGATAAAAATGCTCGATACTAATTTCAGTTTGCCCATTTATTCAAAATTACGTTGCCTTTTGGCTTCAAAAATAAGAATTGCTGCCGAAGCCGAAACATTTAATGAATCTATTTTCCCTCGCATCGGGATGATGATATTTTGTGTGGCATTTGTCAACCATGCTTCACTTAATCCGGTAGCTTCTGTGCCGACTACAATGGCTGTGGCCTTAGTAAAGTCTTGAGTGGTATATACAGTTGATGCCTGTAAGGCCGCACAAAAAATAGCAACCTGCCGTTCTCTTAAAAAAGCAATAATTTCAGTGGTGGTACCCGTAGCAATCTGATTGGTAAATACACAACCAACGCTAGAGCGAATGATATTTGGGTTGTATAAATCGGTTTTTGCATTGGCTATCAATACAGCATCAACATTAGCGGCATCGGCTGTTCTGAGCAAAGCCCCGATATTGCCCGGTTTTTCAGGAGCTTCGGCAACTAATATCAATGGATGATTACCCAATTTGATAGTGCTAAGTGATAAGGTGTTGCTTTTGACAATGGCGATAATTCCTTCGGTAGAACTTCTATGGGCAATTTTTTGATATACCTGTGTACTGATTTTTATGATATTTTCGGTAGCAATACCGTATTGATTCAACTCATTTCTATCAAAAATTGTTTCACAAAAAAGAAGTTTTATCAAAGTATAATCTCCTTTGACAGCCAATAGTATTTCACGTTTGCCTTCAATGACAAACGTTCCTGATTTTTTGCGAGCCCTCGATTTTTCTTGAAGCTGTAAGATTTCTTTAATAAACGGATTTTGTATGCTTGAAATTTGTTTGTACACGACAAGAGTTTGTCAAAAATAGAAAAAGCAATGTTAAAAATTAAACGAACTGGTGTTTAATTATAAAGTTAAAGGTTAAAACCCTGCAATTTTATTGCAGTTACTTTAGTTTCTATAAACATTTAAGGGCATTTTGTCATTTCGAACGCAGTGAGAAATCTCATTTAAAATTCAAAATAATGAGATTCCTCGTCGCTACACTCCGTCAGAATGACAAATAATCTTTATTCTTTATTAAAACTATTGATTTCTAATCCATAGTGGTTTATTTTCTTACCCACCCAAACCAACACAGAGCTAATTATTTTAGCTAAGCTGATTAGAACAGCATAATAGCTAAATTATTAAATATCATTCTAAAATAAAAAATGGGAACTATGATAGCATCCTGTTTTTACCATAAAATTCTCCTGCAAGGTTTATCAAACCTTGTAGGTCTTAATTTTAATACCTACAAGGCCTTCGAGGCCTTGCAGGAGAGTAGTTGCTATTTTTTGCTGTGGTAAATAGAACTTAGCCATTATTTTGAATATTTATCCATATAGCGTTTATATAATATTGTTTGATGTGTTTCCAAACTAATTTCCCTACCGTCAATAAAAGCATGGCTTAGTTTATTGGTACGCATGTCAAGGGCATCGCCGTCACTGATAAATAAGGTAGCACTTTTTCCGGTTTCTAAAGTTCCGTAAGCTGCGTCAATTCCTAAAATTTTTGCGGTATTGGAAGTGATGAGTTGCAATGCTTTTTCTTTATCTAATCCTTGCCCTACCACTTGGCCGGCATAAAACGGAAGGTTTCTACTGTTCATTCGTTCCATTTGCCCACTATTTTCCAATCCGGTTAAGATACCGTTGTCTACTAATATTTTGGGTAGTTTATATGAAAAGTCATAATCGTCATCATCATTTACAGGTACACTGTGCGTACGTCTTACCAACACCGGAACATTGTATTTTTTTAATAATGCGATGGTTTTATTGGCTTGATATCCACCTACCAATACCAATTGCTGTATGCCCAGTTCTTTGAGAGTGGTAATGGCATCGGTTATTTCGCGTGCTGCTTGTGTATGGATATATAATTTTTGTGTGCCGTTAAAAATTCTGGCAGTAGCTTCAAAAGGGATATTTTTAGGAGTTTTGTTTCCGGCATTGTAAGCTTTGGCATTTTGTAAAAATGATTTGAGTTGCTCAACTTGTTGCATGTATTTTTTATTGGGCGAGAAACCCCTAGGCTCTCCTAACCACCATCTGCCTTGCCTAAAACTTGAGGGCCAATTTAAGTGGATGCCGTCATCTATTTTGACCGCAGCATCTTCCCAATTCCACGCATCTAACTGTACGATAGACGAGGTGCCCGAAATAGTACCGCCCCTAGGTGTTATTTGAGCGAGTAAAACGCCATTCGGCCGCATGCTTTCTACAATTTTTGATTCGGCATTATAGGCGATGAGGCTTCGTACATGCGGAATCATCGTTCCTATTTCATCTTGGTCTATGGTAGCGCGTACTGCAGCAATTTCTCCCAATCCTAGCGTTGAATTCGGAATGATAAAACCCGGATAAATATGTTTGCCTTTGGCGTTGATAATTTTTCCTTTAGGTGTAATTTCGGGGGATGCTTTGGCCACCGTAATTAATTTACCGTCTTTAAAAATAACGATGCTGTTTTCTATAAGGGTACCATTTCCGATATGCGCTGTGGCTCCGGTAATGGTAATGGTTTCTTGTTGCTTTGGAGCCGGAGTTTGTTGTGCTGTGGCTATTGCGCAAAGCATGACAACCAGCGATAGAATATTATTTTTTATAAATGTATACATGACGTTTTGTTTTTTTATCTATTTGTAATCTCTTCTCTCTTTCTATATTTTGCCGGTTACTTACTCAACCGTATCACAATGAAATTCTCTGTGTTCTTTTTTCTTTGGGGTTTGCGTAGGGGCTCCCTTACTTTTGGCATTCAACATCATATTTATAAGTTGGTTACGTTCTTTTTTGATAGCATTGCGTTGTTGTTTGTCTCGTTCGATATCAAAGTATACTTTTCCGTCTATGAGTGTTTTTTCCGCTTTAGCGTATACTGATAGGGGATGACTGCTCCACAGTACCAAATCGGCATCTTTGCCAACTTTAATACTTCCAACCCATTGGTCGATGTGTAGTAATTTGGCAGGGTTTAAGGTTACCATTTTCCAAGCATCTTCTTCGGTCATATTTCCGTATTTTACCGATTTTGCCGCTTCTTGATTCAGTCGCCTTGACATCTCGCGGTCATCAGAATTGATAGCAGTTACGATACCGACACTGTTTAGAATGGCAGCATTTTGCGGAATGGCATCATTGACTTCGTATTTATACGCCCACCAATCTGAAAAAGTAGAAGCGCCGGCGCCGTGTTTTTTCATAAGATCGGCAACTTTGTACCCTTCTAGAATATGGGTAAATGTATTGACTTTAAGGTTGAATTTTTCAGCAACTTTCATCAACATATTGATTTCACTTTGCACATACGAATGGCAGGTTATAAAACGTTGGCCGTTTAAAATTTCTGCCAAGGTTTCCATTTCAACGTCTTTGCGATAGGGTTTTCCGCTTTTTTTAAGGGCATCGTATTCTTTGGCGCGTTGAAAATAATCGTTATACACTTGTTCAACTCCCATTCTTGTTTGAGGAAAACGTATAGTTTGTGTACTGCCCCAATTAGATTGTTTTACATTTTCACCCAAGGCAAATTTTATAAATTTTGAGGCCTTTTTATACAGTAATTTATCTCCGGTTTCACCCCATCGTAATTTGAGGATGGCAGACCTGCCGCCAATAGGATTTGCAGAGCCGTGTAAAATTTGTGAGATGGTAACCCCACCGGCCAAATTGCGATAGATATTGATATCTTCGGCATTGATATTGTCAGCGATACTCACTTCGGCACTCGAATTATGGCCGGCTTCATTGATAGAGGCGGCGGCAATATGCGAATGCTCATCAATAATTCCGGAAGTTAGGTGCTTACCGGTAGCATCAATTATTTTGGCATTCTTATCGGATAAATTCACACCTATTTTTGCAATTTTTCCGTTTTTTACCAAGACATCGGTGTGTTGTAGGATTCCTTCTTTTTCGTTGGTCCAAACCGTAGCATTTCTAAATAAGAGGGTTTCTTGTTTGGGTTTTTCTGCCATGCCGTAGGCTTTGTTAGGATAGGTGGTTGCCAATACTTTCGGAGGGCCATTGTTGGGTTTGTCAGATTTTCCTTTTTTAGCTGATTCCTTTTTAGTAGCTGCCCAAGCAACCGTTTTTCCGTTATCAAGTACTGCTTTTCCGTGTACGTTATCTGTCTCGGTAAAAATATTAGCACGTAGGCGTTTTGATTTGTTGCCTTCGGTTAAAACAATTCCGAGCCAATTGTCTTTATACCTGAGTTTAGCCTGTATTTTTACACTGTCTTTTTTGGCAGATATGTTGGGCTTGGCAGGCGAACCGCTAATTTTAATAGCATAGTTTGTTCCGTCTAAAACAAGGGTGTAATCGCCCCTGATATCTTTGCGGTTGATATCATTAATAATGGTTTTATTGCCTTGTACCCAATTTTCGTAAAGGATGGTTTCTTTGTCAAAAATAGGCCCTGAGGTAATTAAGAAATTGGCGAGCATTCCTTTTTTCAAGGCGCCTATTTGATTACTCTTATGTAAAATCTGGGCAGGAATAGTGGTGAGAGCCTCTAAGGCTTTAGTTTTATCCAATCCGTATTCTATGGCTTTTAAAAGGTTCTTTTTAAATGCGGGTAATGATTTTAGGTGATATGGGGTTAGTGAAAACCGGATGTCGTTTTTTGCCAGTACACCGGGGTTTGAAGGCGCTTGGTTCCAATAACGCATTTGTTCTAAACTCACATAATCGGCTTGAAACGGATTTTCTACATCGTAGGCTTTCGGAAAATTTAGCGGAATGATAAAAGTAGCATTGGTTTTTTTTATTTCATGTACCAATTGATATTCGTTTCCTTTGCCGACAATAGTGTATTGAATTCCGAATTGGTCGCCAAGTTTATCGGCACGTAGGGCATTATCTTTGTCATTGGCATAAAATATTTGGGGTAAATTTTTGTTGTTATTAAGGGCTTCGATAGAAATATCTTTGGTTGTTACATTTCCTTTGGCATACCAATCAGCATCGTAATACAATTGGCGTAAAAGGGCAATGGCTCCCATGAGTGAAGTGGGGTAGGCTTGATTGGAGAGATTGCTTTTGTCAAAAGATAAATATTGTGCTGAATGACTGTCTATGAGCCTGTTGGCAGCATCGGTATTGAGGGTTGTTAACACGCCGGTACCGCGTACAATACCATCTTGAAAATGTGTGTTTACCACTCCGAAACCCGCTTTGCGCAAGGCTGTTGCTTTTTTAGCGTCAAATTTGAATTTCTCAATAGCATTGGTTTCGGGCCTGATATGCTCGTTCCAATAATATCCTTTTCGTTTTGAATCGTATTGTGGGCGCTGCCTGAAATTAAAGCCTTTCCGTTTCGGGGTTTCAATTCCGAAATCAGAATACACATCAATAAATGAAGGATAGATACTTTTTCCGTTTACATTAATAACAGTAACATTTTTTGGTAAAGAAATACCAACCCCTACATTGGCAACTTTTCCGTTTTGAATGAGTAACGTACCTTTTTTTAGAATTTGCGTAGGCGTAACATAAATGGTTGCATTGGTAAAAGCGGTATAATTGGTATTTTTACTTTTTACGCCGTCATTTTTAGGGAAATAATCTTGTGCTACTACGTTGCCAACACTAAAAAGTATGCAAAAAATGAGTATCCTCAAATGCAGTTTTGGGTTTGGGGTTTTCATGGATAGTTGAATTAATTTAGAAAGCCTAAAGTTATGGTTATTACTAATAGGGTGTGTTGTTAAATTTGAATATTAACATTTCTTTAAGAAATCTATATTGTTACTTGTTGCTAAGATTTAAAATTCAATGTGAAAAACTACAATCGGTTACTTAGGCCCCGTTTTTGGTGCTTTATGTATTCCAATTTGTTGGTTATAAGCCACCAATAAATTTACCATTTTACTATAACTCTGCAATCCGTCTTTTTGCTGATTCGCCTTTAAGTAATTATCATAAAATAATTTAAAAAAAGGTGCTGCCTTGTTTTGATACGACTGCCAAAAATCTTCTGTTTCTTGAATGTTTTTTAAGATACCTGTAGGAATTTTTTGAACAATTGCCTTTGAAGCCATAGAATCTTTAAAGCGAACTGCGGCTAAAGAATACCGCAAGGCGCTCAAATATCCTGAATAGTTGAAATAAAGGTCGTCACTGTTGGTAGCGGCTAAAAATCCGATAAAATTGGCTTCGCTTTCAGAGGCAATGCCCAATTGATGTGCTACTTCATGGCTGCCAATCATCGGCAAACTAATTTTCGGTACCAGGTAATCTACCTGGGCTTCACCTGAAAACGGATTCAAATAGCCCGAAAAACCCATATAGGTCAACGGGGTACTGAAAAGTGATTTTTTCAACGATTTGGACCTGTATTGGTAACGCGGGTATTTCTTTGCCAAGGCAATGTATCCTAGTTGGGTATTGGCTAAAATTTTATTTTTAGAATACAGAATGGTAACTTTTACGGTATCGTTTTTTACCAATTGCAATTGGGTATGTTTAAGTTCTGACAATAATTGTTCGGTTAAATTAGTCAGTTCTTTAAGGGTATATTCTTGTTGCGAGAGGTTAAAGGTTTGAAATAGCGAATTTCTATAATAATTCATTCCCCATAAAAGATGAAAAAGAAAATAAAATACCGAAAGAAAAGCCCCTAATTTGAACAATTGCTGTTTGCGGTTTTTACCTTTATTTTTGAGAAACCTATAGCCCGAAATGACAATGAATATTCCTATTAAAAAATAATAGACATCTCCTATCGAAAACGGAATCCATCCGAAAATACCCCTAAATACTTTTGATATTACCTGATAAATACCATTAGAATAATAGCGCTCGATAATAGTTGGAAAATACCCCATAAATTTCACAAAAACGATTTGAACAAGTAAAAAAAAGGTAAGTAGTTGATATAAGGCGTGTTTCTTCATTTTTCAAAAATACTGAAAATAATAATCAGCATACAGCATCTCTAACTTATTAACAAAAGTTTTACTTGTTAACAGAATCTGTGTACAAATTTAGTTGTAACTTATGCCTATATTTTTGGTTTAAAAATTTACATTTGCACAAATCATTTAGACATGTTAATTTTAAATTTCTAAATGTAAAAACTTAAAATGTTGCTATGGATTGGCGGTTATAAAAAAGCTACCGGCTACCGGCATATTTTAGAACCAATAGTACTTGCTCTTGAACCAAACAATGAGAAAATAACGTGAAAAATTTGCAACCAACAACCACTAAGAGTATTAAAAAAGGCACTTTAATTCATCTTGAAAAAGGAAAATTACCTCCTCAGGCTGTTGATTTAGAGGAAGCTGTGTTGGGAGCAATGATGATTGACAAAAAAGGGGTTGATGATGTGATTGATATTTTGCATTCTGAAACTTTTTACAAACAGGCACATCAGTATATTTTTGACGCTATGTTTAGTTTGTTTAATGATTCTGAACCTATCGACTTATTGACGGTATCAAACCAATTAAAAAAAGACGGAAAATTAGATGCGGTAGGCGGTGATTTTTATTTGGTGAACCTCACCCAAAAGGTATCGTCATCGGCACATATAGAATTCCATGCGCGTATTATTTTACAAAAATACATTCAGCGTAGGCTCATTAGTATTTCTTCAGAAATTATCGATGAAGCCTATGACGAAACGATTGATGTTTTTGATTTATTGGATGATGCCGAGACAAAACTCTTTGAAGTTACCCAAGGAAATTTAAAAAAGAGCTCTGAAGCTGCCGAAGGATTGGTATCGCAGGCCTTAAAAAAGATTGAAGAAATTGCCAATAAAGAAGGGATGAGTGGCGTGCCTTCAGGCTTTGCCAAATTAGATGCTTTGACATCGGGTTGGCAGCCTTCAGATTTAGTAATTATTGCCGCACGACCCGGTATGGGTAAAACGGCATTTGTAATGTCAATGGCTAAAAATATTTCTATTGATTTTGATATTCCGGTAGCCATATTTTCTTTAGAGATGTCATCGGTACAATTGATAACGAGGATGATTTCGAGTGAAACCGGAATATCTTCGGGAAAATTGCGAAAAGGCGATTTGCAGCCCCATGAATGGGAACAACTGAATATCAAAGTTAAAAACCTGTCAAAAGCCCCTATTTTTATTGATGATACCCCTTCACTATCAATTTTTGACTTACGTGCCAAGGCTCGAAGATTAGCTTCTCAACAGGGTGTTCAGCTACTAATAATAGATTATTTACAATTGATGACTGCGGGTACCAGTAATAAGGGAGGTGGAAATAGAGAACAAGAAATTTCTACCATTTCGCGTAATTTAAAAGCCTTGGCAAAAGAATTGAGTATTCCGGTAATTGCCTTGTCACAGTTATCTCGTGCAGTAGAAACCAGGGGTGGCAGTAAGCGCCCGTTATTATCAGATTTACGTGAATCTGGCGCCATAGAACAAGATGCCGATATTGTATCGTTTATTTATAGGCCTGAGTATTATGGGCAAACCGAATGGGACGATGAAGAGCGTACTCCTTGTGAAGGGCAGGCAGAATTTATTGTGGCCAAACACCGTAATGGCGGACTCGAAAATATCAGGCTTAAATTTACCGGCCATTTGGCACAATTCTCAAATTTAGAAGAATCTTTTGCTACAGAATTCCAGTCTAAAATGAATGATTTTATTACACCTAATTTACCGAGTGCCGAAGATGTTTTCGGTGCTGGTAGTGATGATGATGGTGATGTGCCGTTTTAAAAAAGGTTACAGATAGGGTTGCTAATTAATGCCAAACAAACACTTCAATTTGCTATTTTCAATACTTTTTTAGACTTGTAATACACTAAGAAAGAAACTATCAGAAGAATAATAACAAAGGTTGATTTAAAAATATTCAAATTGTAAGAAAGGGTTTTTATATTTTTTATGTCCATATAATTTTTTACCATCAGAAAAACGCTAAACATATTCATTATTTTTGAAAGTACTACTATCGAAACCAAAACCGGAATTTTAATAAAATAATGGAAATTAAATAATTGTTTTTTATATTTAAAAAAAAAGGCAGTAAAGAAAACGATGATAGTAGCAATCAGCAAAATTATACTGGCTACATTTAAAGAGTTGTTATTGATGCCTGCCGGTTTAAAAAATAAATAAAAAGCATTAATTTGTAATTCGGCTATTTGAAAAAATGCTAAAAATATAAGGACGCCTTTGATATAAGGAATGATTTTATTTAGAAAAAATGCATGACTATTCACTTTACTAAACTCATGTGTTAAGAGGTTTATGTTTCCTAATCTTTTTTGTGATATTAAAAAAGCCTCTTCTTCGGTTAAACCTGATTCTTTTAAGGAGACTATTTCGTCTAACAGATGACTTTCTAGCTCCGTTACATTATCAATGGTCATATTGTTATTTTCTAAAAGAATAGATTTCCAGTGGTTGATACAATTCGCTAAATTAAATTCGGTTCTATGTTCCATAATTTTAAAATTAGTTGGTTGATAACAGTCCAGTTTTCTTTTTCTGAAACCAATTTTTGCTCTCCCTTTATGTTGATACTGTAATATTTTCTTTTTCTGCCAGAACCTGAAGTTTTCCATGAAGAAGTGATATATCCTTTTTTTTCAAGTTTGTGTAACACCGGGTAGATGGTGCCTTCTCCCCACTCAATTTGACCATTCGATAGTTCTTTGATGCGCTGTATAATTTCGTAGCCATACGATTCTTTTTTTGAAAGTACCGATAGTATGATTGGGATGGTAGAGGCACCAATTAATTCTTTGGATATTTTTTTCATTGAAAAATGATTGGGAACAAATATACATAGAAGTTCGATGTATTTAAAATAAAATATAATTTATTTTGATGTAAGGTGTAAAAATTTCATGATACATTTTAACTGTTTAGCTTAAAAATCATCTTTATAGCTCACAAAACGATTAAAATTGTATTTAATGAGCTATAAATTTATTGTATGAAGTTTAGGGGAATACGGCATAGGTGATAGTTGTATTTTTTTAATGTTTGTGTAACAATTACCAATGCTAACGGTAGTATTTATTCTATTGTAATTGCATAGTTCAGATAATTGTTTAATTTAGCAATATTCGAATCTCTTTATAAAATATTGATTTTTACTCGCGCAAAAGGCCAATGGCTTTTGCCGTTTCGATTTGTCCTTTTTGACAAACTCGAGAAATAACTTTATTTTCAAATTTTATAAAGAAACAAATGAAAAAAAATATAAAGATAGCCATCTTAGGTGGTGGAGGCAGAACAGGAAAAATTCTTGTTACCCAATTAATAAATCAGGGATATAGTTTAAAACTTCTTCTGAGAAATCCTGAAAATTTTACAATACAAAGCCCTTTGATTGAAGTTTTGAAAGGTGACGCAATTGATGCTGAATCAATCCGTTTTTTGATTCAAGATTGTCAAGCTGTAATTAGCACAGTTGGCCAACGCAAAGATGAGTCTTTGGTTTTTAGCCGGGCAACCATTAATGTGCTAAACTCTATGGTAGAGTTTAGAATCAAACGCTATATTTTACTTGCAGGCCTGAATGTTGATACTCCTTTTGATAAAAAAAGCCTGAAGACAAGTATTGCAACCCAATGGATGAAAACAAATTTTCCAAGGTCACATGCAGACAGGCAAAAGGCCTATTCTATCTTGTCTAAGAGTAATGTAAATTGGACTTTGGTTAGGGTTCCCTTAATTAAATTTTCAAGTGTAAAAGGTAAAATAATAGTTAATTTAGAAGATTGTAAAGGCGATAAAATAAGTGGAATTGATATTGCCACTTTTCTTATTGAACAATTATTTGATAAAAGATATATTAAAAAGGCTCCTTTTATAGCTAATCATTAATCCCGTTGCTTTTGTCATGTTAGAATCTCGTTAATGTTTTTTAAAAGGTTACACATATTATCAGGTATTACCCAAAGTTTAGTTATATCTGGCTAAGTTCTATTTACCACAGAAAAAAATAGCAACTACTCTCTTGCAAGGCCTAGAAGGCCTTGTAGGTATTAAAATTAAGACCTACAAGGTTTGATAAACCTTGCAGGAGAATTTTATGGTAAAAACAGGATGCTATCATAGTTCCCGTTTTTTATTTTAGAATGATATTTAATAATTTAGTTATTATGCTGTTCTAATTAGAACTTAGCTTTATATCTTAAAATTAATAACATCTTTATAGCTCAAAAAATAATCCACTTTGCCAATTAATTCATACAAGTTTAATTTGAAATAGGTTTTTTTAGGTATTAATGATTTAGAAAACCTTAGGATGGTATAACCCTCTTGAACAATTTTGTTTAATCCCCTAAGTTTATAAAACTTTTTATTATCAACACTATATTGTAAGTTCACCAGCCATTTCTCATTAGGATTATTTCGAAAAATAAAATAATAGTAATTGCTATCTTGTTTAATTTTAGGGATATCAGAAAAGCCAATCATAAACCATATTGGCTTAATGAATATAGACTTATTAAATTCTTCTAATGATAATGGCTTTTCCAATAATTGCCAAGTACTTTTTTCAGGATAATGAGTTATGATGGCTCTTTTGGGTGCCATATCAAAATAGAAATCGGATATTTCGACATTCAAGGAAGTTCCCCAAGTGGTATCAACAAGCATCCATTTGCCATGTAACTTGATGGCATTCCAAGCATGTTGGAAATCATAATCTGAAGTCAGCTCAACATAATGATTTCTTTCATCTCTAATATATCCGGTAATAATTGTTGATTCAATTCCTAGCTTATTCATAAACCATTCATATAATTTTGAATACCCATAACATACGGCCTTTTTCATTTCGAATATTTGTTTTGGGTAATAATTGTAAGAATAATCGCTTTCATAGTTAGTTGTCGACAATTTTTTTTCCAATAATTTATGGTCGTATTTTATATTAAGACCAATCCAATAATAAATAAATTTTGCTTTGTCAATATTGTCGGTAAATTTTTTATTTGTAAACGATAGTAATTCAGACATGTTAAGATTCTTATTTGATATTTCCTTAGCTAAATCTCTCATATTATCAGATTGAGAAAAAGTAGCAATACTAAAAAATAGAATTAATGTCAGAATGTATATTTTCATAATCGGCGGCGGTTACTTAGAAATACAGTTAGAACTCGTTTAAACTTTTTGGATTGAAGCGAAAATTAGAAGTTTTTTACCCTATTGAAGGCTTTTTTGAGTTGCATAGCAGGGCTATGGAAGGAAAAAAAGACAAAAATAGGGTGCAAAAGGACAATTTTTTAGCTAATTGAAAAAGTTTAAACGAGTTCTTAATAAAATCTTTATCGATAGTAACCACAAATTACGCATTTTAAAAATATTTTAACAAAACCATGCGTTAATAATCGTACATTTGAATGCGCATTTATTAAAAAATTATCTTGAATCGTACATCGTTATATTTACTTTTTATCACTTTCTTATTGTTATGTAAGGTTTCTGTTGCTTCGTATATTTTGATTCCGATGGACGAGATAAGCCAAAAAAACCATTTAAAAGCTTATGGGATTACATTTTATTCCCTACAAAAAAACCATGATGTAAAATGGTTGCTAAATTATAAAGGCGGTTCTTTTTTATTAGAAGATATGCAAGAGTTTAGAGACGAATGTAAAATAAGGGGCGTTTCTTTTGAAGTAATTTCAGATACCGAAGCCCTTCAAATACTCGAATTTATTGCCAGTCCGTCTCAAAATATGGAAGCCGTAACCTTAGAAAAAGCCCCTAAGATAGCCGTTTATTCGCCTAAAGATAAAATGCCTTGGGACGATGCGGTTACCATGGTATTGAGTTATGCCGAAATACCTTTTGATGTTATTTATGACGAAGATGTATTACAAGATAAATTGCTATTATACGAATGGCTGCATTTGCACCATGAAGATTTTACCGGACAGTATGGTAAATTTTATGGGGCTTATAGAGCTGCCCCTTGGTATATTGAAGGAAAACACAATGCCGAAGTGCTGGCAAAAAAATTAGGCTATGCTAAAGTTTCACAAGAAAAATTGGCAGTAGCCCTAAAAATTAGGGATTATGTAATTGGTGGGGGATTTATGTTTGCGATGTGTTCGGCTACCGATAGTTTTGACATTGCCTTGGCAGCAGAAGGAGTTGATATTTGTGAAGTGATGTTTGACGGCGACCCGTCAGAGCCCAATTATCAACAAAAAATAGATTTTTCGAAAACTTTTGCTTTTACCAATTTTGAATTGGTAAGAAGCCCAACAGAATATGAATTTTCATCTATTGACATGACCCGCAAGCGTCAAAGTCAAATACAACGTACCGAAGACTATTTTTCATTGCAGGAATTTTCGGCAAAATGGGATCCTGTACCTACCATGTTATGCCAAAACCATACCCAGTTGGTTAAAGGATTTATGGGGCAAACTACCAGTTTTGATAGAAATACGGTAAAACCTACCGTATTGGTCATGGGCGAAAATAAAGCCAATGGCGAAGCCCGGTACATTCACGGTGTTAAAGGAAAGGGTATGTGGACATTCTACGGAGGCCATGACCCCGAAGATTATACCCATAGGGTAGGAGACCCGAAAACCGAATTAGACTTACACCCAAACTCGCCCGGATATCGCTTGATATTAAATAATGTACTGTTTCCGGCAGCCAAAAAGAAAAAGCAAAAAACATAGCTTTTTGTTGAAACCGTTAATTTTTTGAAAGAAAAATACGCATATAAGAAACCCTTAAACCATTTCAAGTTTAAGGGTTTTACGATTGTCGAATTTTATGAAACAGTGTTATCTAATCTAAAAATCCTAACCACTTAAAAACAATCGTTAAAATAATGATAACCACTCCGGATATAAAAAGCACCCTAATCAGTTTATCCCAAAAGTGGCTATCATAGTGAGTAGTTCCTTTTCTTTTTCTCTTTTTTGAATGATTGTTATAATCAAACATTTTGTTAACTCAAATAATCTATCCCAAAAGTAAGTTATCAATGTTACGTATAAAAGCAACAAATTGAAATTGGGGAAAAATCCCTTGTAAAAAGGGGAAAAATCCCCCTTGTTTTTTTGGCAAAAAATTTGTAAGTATATTTGTTATACAGGTTTAACCAAAATTAATAATACATGCCCGAAACCATTTTTAGCATTTTATTAGGTATCGGTTTGGCAGCTTCTGTGGGCTTTCGAATTTTTGTACCCTAATTTGCTTTGAGTATTGCCTCTTATTACGGCCTAATTCCACTCAATGAAAATTGGCAATGGGTAGGGAGTACCGCTGCGATGATTACATTAGGAATTGCCACCATTGTTGAAATTGCAGCCTATTTGATACCATGGCTCGATAACTTGCTTGATACTATTGCCGTGCCGTTGGCAGCCATTGCCGGAACGGCAGTGATGCTTTCAACCATGGCCGATGTAGACCCCGTAGTAACTTGGTCATTAGCTATTATTGCCGGAGGTGGAACCGCCACAGCCATCAAAGCCTCTACAAGCACTACCCGATTAGCCTCCACAGCAACCACCGGTGGTATTGCCAACCCCATCGTAGCTACGGTAGAGTCAGGTACGTCAATTATATTGACAGTATTGGCTTTTGTAGCTCCGGTATTGGCCATTGTTTTTGTGCTCATCATACTTTGGCTATTGTTTAAAGTTTTTAAATGGTTTAGGCCGAAAAAAAAGCATAGTAACCTTTAAATCTTTTTAGTTTTAAAAAAAAATAAAACGAACATGAAAAAACAAATAATTATACTTGTAACGGTTTTAGCCGGTATCATAACAGCCTTTTCACAATCCGAAAAAACAGCAAAACCTAATTATAAAAAGATTCAAAAAGATATCTCAGCAAAAGAATCAACATTTTATTATCCCAACTTGATGAAAAGGTTTATGGCATCAGACACTACAATGACCCTCGACGAAAAAAGGCATTTGTATTACGGTTATATTTATCAAGATACGTATAGTCCGTATGGGCATTCAAATTATACCGATAGCTTGAAGGTGCTAATGCAAAAAAGGCAATTGTCGAATGACGAATTAAAAAACGTAATTGTATTTTCAGATTCAATTTTGACAAAGAACCCATTTGATTTGAGGGTGATGAATACCAAATTATTTGCCTATAAAGAATTTAAAAATGATTCGGCTTTTCAAAAAACCCTCAATAAAGTTAAAATTATTATCGATGCGCTGTTGAGTTCGGGTAACGGACGTAAAAAGAAAACGGCATTTTATGTTATTAAAGTCTCTCACGAATACGACTTATTAAACATCTTAGGGTTTTCTTTTGGTGGGAAACAAAGTTTAATTGAACATTACGACTACTTGACGGTGGCCGAAAACCCACAAAAAATTGAAGGGTTTTACTTTGATGTAAGTCCGAGTTTAAATTCATTAAATAAGATGTTTAAAAAGTAAAGAAGGTACTTCACGAAATTTATGAAAGGGATTATTCGTAAAAATCGATCCGGTAGGCTGTGTGTGAATGAGAACTGAAAAAATCGGTTGACAAATCGATAACAATCAAACCCGTTTCCTCAAAGCCATTACTTTTCTGGTAATTTTTCGCTGTTCTTTGGTAAAGTATTTTGATTCGTTGTAAATACTATCCAGTATTTCGGTGGCTTTTTCTTTGTTGCTCTGTTGTATAAAATATTCGGCGAGTTCGAGGCGTTCATCATAGTTTGAATACTCAATATTGACTTTTTCAAATTCTAATTTTGCCAAGTCACTCTTCCCTAAATGGCCTAAAGCCAATCCGTAATGCAACTGATTGATGGGTTTGATAAGGGCCTTTTTTTTCTGTAAAACCTTGTAATAATTGAGAACACTTTTATAATTCCCTAAATAATAAGAAGCCTCCATCAATTTAGAGATAACATATAAATCTCCCGAAAATATAGAATCATCCAAAGCATCGGTATAGTATTGAATAGCATGTTTATAATCTTTTATATCAAAATAGGCATCCGCAAGGTTTACTTTATTCTGAAAAGTATCCGAAAATTCCAATTGCTTTTGCAAATCCAATATTTTTTTTGTCGGATTGATGATAGCCGTCAAATTATCCTGAACTGTTTCCAAATCCCTTTTGTTAAATACTTTCGTAACCAAGTAAATGATAGCACCGATAAGCGGTATAAAGAGGATGATAAAAATCCAATAATAATCATTTTTATTTTTAAGGCTGTGATAGATACAATAGGCCTGAAGAGCAATGATAATATAGTAATACATACCGCAAAAGTAATACTATTTTCATTAAAACAATTGCGTTGAGATGCTACATTTACGTATTTATTTAAGATATTTGTACTTGATATTAAAATGTTTTGTGTTTTAGCTTATTGAAATTCAAAACCCGAAATCTGAAACCCGAAATTTTAAAATGAAACCAAGCATCCCTAAAGGCACCCGAGATTTTTCACCTACCGAAGTAGCAAAGCGCAACTATATTTTTGAGGTGATAACACAAGCATTTGAAAATTTCGGATTCCAACCCATAGAAACTCCCGCATTTGAAAATTCAAAGACATTGATGGGCAAATATGGCGAAGAAGGAGACCGGTTGATCTTTAAGATCTTAAATTCGGGAGTCTATTTGAATAAAGTTGATGAAAACATTTTACTAGCTAAAAATAGTAAAGAGCTCACTCCCAAAATTTCAGAAAAAGCCCTCCGTTACGACCTCACCGTACCCTTTGCCCGTTATGTAGTACAACATCAAAACGAGATTACCTTTCCGTTCAAACGCTATCAAATACAACCCGTTTGGCGTGCCGACAGGCCGCAAAAAGGGCGTTTTAGAGAATTTTATCAATGTGATGCCGATGTGGTAGGGAGCAAATCATTAGTACAAGAAATAGAATTTATCCAATTGTACGATACCGTATTTACCAAACTCGGCCTAACCGATACCATTATTAAAATCAACAACCGCAAAATATTGACAGGCATTGCTGCCATGATAGGTGCACAAGATAAGCTAACCGCTTTTACCGTTGCGTTGGATAAACTTGATAAAATTGGCAAAGAAGGGGTTATTAAAGAAATGTTGGGTAAAGGCATTTCTGAAAGTGCCATCAAAAAACTAGACCCTCTGTTTAGTTTACAAGGAAGTAATGATGAAAAATTATACCAACTGAAAGGGCTGTTACAAGATTCCGACGAAGGTATCCAAGGTGTTGATGAACTGCAATTTGTATTAGAAAATGTAACCAAATTGGGTTTGCAGTCATCTAATGTGCAATTAGACGTTACGTTGGCAAGAGGATTAAACTATTATACCGGTGCCATTTTTGAAGTACAAACCGATAAAGTAGCCATAGGCGCTATTGGCGGCGGTGGCAGGTATGATGATTTAACCGAGATTTTCGGATTGAAAGGCTTGGGAGGAATTGGCATTTCGTTTGGGTTGGATAGAATCTATTTAGTGTTGGAAGAGTTAAACCTGTTTCAAACGGTAACACTTCCGAAACCAACCGTGGTCTTTTTAAATGTTGACAAAGAATATGAACTGATACAATTAAAAGCCATAAAAACATTGCGTGAAAACAATGTCAAATGCGAATTATATCCTGATGTAGCCAAGAATAACAAACAGCAAAAGAAACAGTGGAAATATGTAAGCAACCGTAACATTGCCTATGTAGTTTCTAAGGTAACAAATAATGAAATGTTTACACTAAAAAATATGAATACCGGCGAGCAACAGCAATGTACTGCTGACGAACTGCTCAAAACGGTACAAAATTTGTAATTTTGCAATAGAATTATTTTAATTATCATTACTTCGATAGCTATTTCGCTTAGCGCGGAAGACCTTTTAAGAAGTATTAAAACAATAACAATGTTCGAAGGAAAAAACGGTAAATGTATTGATGAAATAGGAGATGATCATTTGGCAAGTGCTGCTACAACACCTTTACGCCCTGATGCTTTTGCCATGACAGACAAAGAAAAAATAGAAGCCATTGAAGAAGATATGGCACATATTTTACATACCTTGGGGATGGATTTAACCGATGACAGCTTAAAAGGAACGCCGCGAAGAGTGGCAAAAATGTTCGTTAAAGAAATTTTCGGAGGCTTGCATCCCGATAAAAAACCCAAACTTTCAACCTTCGATAATAACTATAAATACGGTGAGATGTTGGTAGAAAAAAATATCACCGTATATTCTACCTGCGAACACCATTTATTGCCCATCGTAGGGAAAGCCCACGTAGCCTATATTTCTAATGGCAATGTTATCGGCTTGTCAAAGATGAACCGCATTGTAGATTATTATGCCAAACGCCCGCAAGTACAAGAGCGCTTGACTATGCAAGTAGTGCAAGCCTTACAAAAAGCCTTAGGCACCGATAATGTGGCTTGTATTATTGATGCCAAACATTTGTGTGTTAATTCACGAGGCATTCGAGATGTGGCCAGCAGTACGGTAACGTCAGAATTTGGCGGAAAATTTAAAGAAGACTCCGTAAAACGAGAATTTTTAGATTATATCAAGTTAGAGACCGAATTTGAATAAACCATTCAAAAGAGCATCATTTTTATATTGGGCAAGTATTCCTGTTTTATTGCTGTACGGAATTTTATATCCTGACAAGGTATTGGCCTTAAATGCTCATGATACCGTATATGTTATTGCCAATTTGCATTTGCAAATTTTATTGGTCTCAAATTTAGTTAAAACTATGCACTTTAGTGCATTTCGCTTTAGCTTCTAAAAACTTTACCTTTGTAGTATGTCAAAACAAAGAGTAAATGGTCATACCGTTTCAAGGTTAACAGTA
>Ga0256841_1000467_pt1 | contig 41873 bp, 36 predicted proteins | sample 356308metaG_FD_185971 | JGI IMG/M metagenome (GOLD analysis project Ga0256841, IMG submission 185971) | Hydrothermal vent microbial communities from Mid Atlantic Ridge, Atlantic Ocean - 356-308 | ecosystem: Environmental > Aquatic > Marine > Hydrothermal vents | place: Atlantic Ocean: Mid...
AACACCGAGATCCCCTCACGATCCTACGTGGGCAAGTTCAACTTCCGGGGCTCGGATCAGCAGAAATACGTGGGCGACCTGTCCGGCGGCGAGCGCAACCGGGTGCACCTGGCCAAGCTGCTGCGCTCGGGCGGCAACGTGCTGCTGCTCGACGAGCCCACCAACGATCTGGACGTGGAAACCCTGCGCGCCCTGGAAGAAGCCCTGCTGGCGTTCGCCGGCTGCGCCATCGTCATCTCCCACGATCGCTGGTTCCTGGATCGCATCGCCACCCACATCCTCGCCTTCGAGGGCGACAGCCAGGTGGTCTGGTTCGAGGGCAACTTCGCCGACTACGAGGAAGACAAGAAGCGCCGCCTCGGCGAAGAGGCCGTGCAGCCGCACCGGATCCGGTACAAGAAACTGGATGGCTGAGAAACAGAGAAGGTAGGAGCCCCCTTTCCCCTGATTTCATTCATCCAGCAGTCGCTGCCAGTCCTCCTCGTCGGGCAGGCTGTCGGTCTCGAAGCCCAGCTCCCCCATGTCCAGTTCGTCGTAGGGCCCGGTGGCGTCGCCGGGCTCGGCGACGGGGATGACGCCCATCAGGCTCCAGGTTTCCCCGTCCAGCTCGGCCACGTCGCCGTCGAAATACTGGATCTCGATGCTGTCGCCGTCGAGGGCCACGACCTCGAATTGTCGCTGCTCGGCATCCTGGTACCACTGTCCGATGACGGGTTCGACGATGGCGGCCATGACCGGCTCCTGACTGCGGTTGCGAAAGGCAAGGGACTCTTCCCTAACGTTAGCAGGCCGGCGGGAAATGTCATCCCCGGCACGACGGGCGGCAGCGTCCGGACGGCGACGCGCCCGGACGGCGGACTCAGGGTGCAGGCTGGGTGACGGTGCCGGTGGTGTCGAGATCGGCCGCCTCGGGCGGGGTGATGTTGACCACCTCCTCGGAAATCACCTCGCCGTTGCCGTTGATGACCGAGACCTTCCATTCGCCGGTGGCGTCCGGCGGCAGGTTCTTGCTCGACCAGACCCGCCAGCGCGGCCCCTTCACGTCGAACTTCACCTCGGCCTGGACCTGGCCATTGTGCTCCCAGCGATGGGTGGCGGTCTGGCCCGCCATGCCGCGCAGCTCGGTGAAAAAGTAGATCTTCTGGCGGTCGGCAGGCAGCTTGTCCACCGTGTCGACCGGCTCCCGATCCACCACGGCGGTGGCGAAGGCGGCGCGGGCCACCTCGCCGCGAGCCATGCCCATGCCGTGGGCCTCGCCGGCTGCGCCGTCGGTGGCCTGATCGGCGTGCTTCATGGCCGGCTCGTCCATGGCCTCATGCTGCCGGGCACGCTCTTCCGGCCGTTCGCCCGACTCGCTCACGGCCTCGCTGCGTTCTTCCATCGCCTCGGCCCGTTCCTGGGTCATTTCACCGCGCATCTCCATCGTCTCGGCGCGTTCGGCCATGCCGTCTTCGGGAGGCGCCGCCAGTGCCAGCGGCGTGGCGGTGACCAGGGCGGTCAGGATGAGAATGGAGGATGTTTTCATGGTGCTCTCCCTGTTGGATGTGGGTTTGAAACCGGGGCGAACGTTCCGGCTGTTCGCCCCGCCTGGGTGTCAGACGGCCCGATCAGACTGGATTTTCCGTCCGCCGGCCGTGATGCCGGTCACATTGCATCCATCCCGCCGGCAGGCGCACGGCTTCAGGTTTGCGCCCGGCTCGGCCATAATGCCGCTCCATGCCCGCCTATACTGCCCACTCCACCCCGGCCGGCGATCGCACCGGGGTATTGCTGACCAATCTCGGGACGCCGGACTCCCCAGCGACGGCCGACGTGCGCCGCTATCTGGCCGAGTTTCTCGCCGATCCGCGCATCGTCGAGCGGCCGCGCTGGCTGTGGTGGCCGATCCTGCACGGCATCATCCTGCGCCTGCGGCCGCGCCGGGCGGCTCATGCCTATCGCCGGATCTGGACCCCGCAAGGCTCGCCCCTCCTGACCCTCAGCCAGGCCCAGGCCGAAGCCCTGCAGGCGCGGTTGGGCGAGGCGGTTCCGGTGGTACTGGCCATGCGCTATGGCCGCCCCTCCCTGGCCACCGGGCTCGAGGCCCTGCGCCGCCGGGGCGTCGGCCGCCTGATCGTGCTGCCGCTCTATCCCCAGTATTCGGCCACCACCACCGGCTCCACCTTCGACGCGGTGAGCGCCGTGCTGGCCACCTGGCGGGAAGTGCCGGAACTGCGCTTCATCAGCCGCTACCACCACCACCCGGCCTATCTCGACGCCCTGGCCGCCAGCCTCCGCGAGGCCTGGGCCGAGCGGCCGCGGGCGCAGAAGCTGCTGTTTTCCTTCCACGGCCTGCCGCGGCGCTACGCCGAAGCCGGCGATCCCTATCCGCGGGAGTGCGAAGCCACGGCCCGGGCGGTGGCCCAACGGCTGGGACTGGGGGAAGACGAGTGGCTTTTGACCTACCAGTCCCGCTTCGGGCCCGAGGCATGGCTGCAGCCCTACACGGACGCGACCCTGCGCCGGCTGGCGGCCGAGGGGGTGACCTCGGTGGATGTGGTGGCGCCGGGTTTTGCCGCCGACTGCCTGGAGACGCTGGAGGAGATCGCCATGGAAAACCGCGATCTGTTCCTCGAGGCCGGGGGCAAGGATTACCGCTACATTCCCGCGCTCAATGCGCGGGAAGAACACATCGATCTGCTGGAGCAGCTGGTGCGGGCGCACCTCAAATCGACGTTCCGAACATCGGACCACTCAGGCAAGGGTGCCTGATTCCAACATCGCCCTCTGGGACAGAGAGTCGTTTCGTGACACGCCGTGAATACCTCCCTGTAGGCTCGACGGCCGCATCCCTGCGGCCGACGGTCACGAAACGACTCTCTGTCCCAAAGGGCTCAGTGCACACAATGAACCATGGTCTGGTATTTGGAACTTCCATTTAGCCGTCACCCGGCGCAAAGGCCGGGCAGTAGGAGCGGCGCCCTCGCCGCGACAATGCGGTTGCTGGTAGCGGGGGACGGGTAGCGGGGAAAGGCCTTTTGGTTTTACCAGCAACCAGCTACCCGCTACCGCCGAATCGCGGCGAGGGCGCCGCTCCTACAGAATTGCGCCGCCCTGCGGGGCTTCTCTCTGATCAACCGAGAACCGCTCAGGCGATGCCGGGGTTGCCTTCCACGCCCACGATCTTCGGGGTGTTGAGCTTCTCGACCTTGGCCACCTTCTCCTCACGCAGGTATTCGGCCACGATTTCCCAGATGGGCTTGCCGGGGGCCTTGGAGCCGACGGTGGCCCAGCCGGCCACGGTGTAGGTCTTGTCGGCCTCCAGGGGCGAGCCGTCGTCGAGGCGCAGATCGGTGATCCGGGTGCCCATGTCCTTGTTGGGATCGATGGTGTAGTCCAGGCCGCCCACGCGCACCATGTCGCCGCCCTGCTGGTAGTAGGGATCCTTGTTGAACAGGTTGTCGGCCACGTCTTCGAGGATCAGCTTGATGTCGGCCCCGCTCATTTCCCGCACGTAGGTCTCGGGATAGGTGATGCAGGTCTGATCCAGCACGTTCTCCATGGTGATGGCCTGGCCCGGCAGCACGGTGGTACCCCAGCGGAAGCCGGGCGACAGGGAGATCTGGGCCCCGCCCACCTCGCGCAGCGCATCGCAGATGATCTGATCGAAGGTGCCGTTGAAGTTGCCACGGCGGTAGAGCAGCGTGTCGGCCACCGCCAGTTCCTCGCGCAGCTTGTCGAGGTAGGGCTTGCGCACCTGCTCGATGAAGGCGGACATCTCCGGATCCGGCTCCAGCAGGTTGGAGAACACGGGCAGCAGCTTGTAGTCGTAACCCTGCACCTTGCCGTTGCGGATGTCGAGCTGCATCACGCCCAGGAACTTGCCGTTGGAACCGGCGTTGGTCACCAGGGTCACGCCGCCGGCGTTCTTCACCTCCACCGGGCGCGGCACGCCGTCGTGGGTATGGCCGCCGAAGATCACGTCGATGCCGCTGACCCGCGAGGCCATCTTGAGATCCACGTCCATGCCGTTGTGGGAGATGACCACCACCGCATCCGGCTTCTCGTTGGCGCGCACGTCGTCGACGATGGACTGCATCTCGCCATCGCGAATGCCGAAGGTCCAGTCGGGAATGAAACGCCGCGGGTTGGCGATGGGGGTGTAGGGGAAGGCCTGGCCGATGACAGCGACGCGGGCGCCGCCGATGTTCTTGATCACGTAGGGCTTGAAGGCCCGCTGGCTGTCCTCGTCGAACCCCGGGAAGTCGGCGAACTTGTAGTCGAAAGCCGCATCGTCATTGACGAAGATGTTCTGGGCCACGAAATCGCCCTTGAAGTCCTTGATGTTGTCGATGACCTCGACATCCTTGTAGGTGAACTCCCAGTGGCCGGTCATCACGTCCACGCCCAGCAGGTTGCAGGCGCCGACCATGTCCTTGCCACGGGTCCAGTAGGCGGTGCCGGAACCCTGCCAGGTGTCGCCCCCGTCCATCAGCAGCGTCCGATCGGGACCGTGCTCGGCGCGCAGGCGCTTGACCAGGGTACGCAGATGGGCGAAGCCCCCCACCTTGCCGTAGGTCCTGGCGGCTTCGACGAAATTCAGATAGGTGAAAGCATAGGCCTCGGGCGTATTGGGCTTGATACCGTAATATTTGAGGAAGGCCTCGCCCACCAGGTGTGGGGGCCGACCCTTGGCCTCCCCGAGGCCGAGGTTCACACTCGGCTCCCGGAAGTAGATGGGCAGGAGCTGGGCATGGCAGTCGGTCATGTGCAACAGGGTGACGTTGCCGAACTTCGGGATGGCGTAGGCGTCCTTCTTTTCCGCCTTGGTGGTGGTGGTGACGCCACCCGGCCCACTGGTCTTGGTGTCGCAACCGGGCAACATGCCGGCAGCGGCGGCCATGCCCATGATCTGGATGAATTCACGGCGGCTGATAGACATTCACTCCTCCTCACCTGGGGTCTTGTGCATTCGGGCGGCATGGCGGCCTGGAATGGCGCCTCACGCCGGCCCGGTCGGGTTGGTTGATTTTGCCCGCATGATAGTACAAACCGCCGGCCGGCCATATCACCGGCGCCGGGGAAGGGACGAGCGGGCCGCTGGCGTTGCGTTTTGCAGCCTTTGTGACCGGGACGGCCGCCTCAGGACCGGGACAGCGCCGTTGCCGCCGGCAGCCGGCCCGGACGCCGGACCCGGCGCCAGAGGCGGTGGCCGAGCAGCGCACCGGCGATGACGGCATAGATGGTGGGCCACAGCAGATCGGCCTTGACCAGCCAGAAGTGATGCAACACCGCCAGCAGGACTGCCACGTAGACCATCCGGTGCAACGGTTTCCAGCGCCGGCCGAGACGCCGCATCATGCCACGGGTGGAGGTGGCCGCCAGGGCCAGCAGGATGAGCAGGGCGCCCATTCCGGCGGTGATGAACGGCCGCTTGACGATTTCCTCGACGATGGCGGGCCAGTCGAAGAACTGGTCGAACCACAGCCAGGTGAACAGGTGCAGGGTACCGTAGAAGAAGGCATACAGGCCCAGCATCCGCCGCAGCCGCACGGGCCATCGCCAGCCGGTCCAGTCGCGCAGCGGGGTCATCAGCAGGGTGAGCAGGAGGAAGCGCAGGGTCCATTCGCCGGAACGGCGGGTCAGGGCCTCGAAGGGGTTGGCGCCCAGGCGATCGGCGAACAGGGCCCACGCCAGCCACAGGGCCGGGGCCAGGGCCGCGACGAACACCAGCAGGCGCAGGCGGGCCATCCGTTCAGCGTCCATGTGCCGTTCCCCTCGGGTTCAACCCCGGTAGCGAGCAGGATGCGCCCTCCACGGTCTTCGGCCACAGGGAGGCGGCAAACGAAGCCGCTGTCGAGTGGTATCCACAGCCTGTCGTGAAGGGCGCATGCTGCTCGCCACGGGCGGGAAGGCGGATCATACGGCAAAACCGCTCAGAAAAACCGCCGCAGATCCATGCCGGCATACAGGTGCGCCACCTGTTCGGCATAGCCGTTGAAGGGCAGGGTCTTGCGCTTGCGAAACTCGCCGATCCGGCGTTCCCGCTTCTGGCTCCAGCGGGGATGATCCACTTCCGGGTTGACGTTGGCATAGAAACCGTATTCGTGCGGCGCCGCCTTGTGCCAGGTCGTCATCGGCTGGCGTTCGCTGAAATGGATGCGCACGATGGACTTGATGCTCTTGAAGCCGTATTTCCAAGGCACCACCAGCCGCAGAGGCGCGCCGTTCTGGTTGGGCAGGACCTCGCCATACAGGCCCACGGCGAGGAGTGTCAGGGGATGCATGGCCTCGTCCATGCGCAGGCCTTCCACATAGGGCCAGTCGAGCACGTGGCGGCGCTGGCCCGGCATCTCCTCGGGCCGATAGAGGGTGGTGAAGGCCACGTATTTCGCCCGCGAGGTGGGCTCGACGCGCGTGATCAGATCCGCCAGCGGAAAACCGATCCAGGGAATCACCATGGACCAGCGCTCCACACAGCGTAGCCGGTAGATCCGCTCTTCCAGGGGATGGGGCTTGAGGAGGTCTTCGAGGGCGTAGGTGCCGGGGCGGGCCACTTCACCATCGACGGTGACCGACCAGGGATCGGTGGTGAGCCGCCCCGCCAGTTCCGCGGGGCTGGCCTTGTCGGTGCCGAATTCGTAGAAATTGTTGTAGGTGGTCACATCGGTGTAGTCGGTCAGCGCGTCCGGCACCGCCAGATCGGGGCGCGGGCGGAAGTCCAGGCGCCGGCCACCGTGCCCGGCCCGGGCCGGCCGCAGCCCGCCTGCGGTCAGCAGCAGGGCGGCCGTGCCCTGCAGGAATTCCCGACGCCGGGCGTACCAGGCCGGATCGGTCACATCGGCTTCGGTGAGATCGGGTTTGCGGCGAATCAGCATGGCATTTCCTCCTCGGCCGGAACGGTATGGGCCCCCATAGGCAGGCAGACTCCCTGCTCCCGGCGAAGTTCCCTCCGAATCGGACCGGCCGCGCCCGGGGCCGGACGGACGGGGGTGTCCATGGTCATGTTCCGGGTTATGATGCGGGCTTCGTTTTCCGGTTCGACAGGGACAGAAACTGGGCGTGAGCGGCAAACGCGTCAATCGGGTGCTCCTGCAGGAATCCCCATTCAAGGGGGAAATTCGGCGCTTCGAAATCTACAACGACAAGTTCGTCAAGGTCGAGATCCGCAACGTCTTCGGCGAGATCGGCTATCACATCAACATGGGCCTGCTCGAACCCTGGCCCGTGTTCCACCGCCAGATCGCCTGGCCCTGGCTGCTGGCCGTGGTCTATTTCGGCACCGCCACTCTCGTCTACGCCCTGTGGCTGTGGCAGCATCCGGACGGTCAGACCCTGGCCCGGCTGCTGCCCTTCATGGTGGTGTTCATCCTGCTGACGCTGGGTGCCCTGCTGATGTTCCTGTATCATTCGCCCAACGTCGTCGAATTTCGCAGCCGCTATGGCGGCTGCCCGCTCATCGGCCTGCTCAACAACAAGCCCGACAAGACCGAGTTCCGCCATTTCCGCGATGAACTCAAGACCCGGGTCCTCGCCGCCAGCCAGGCCATCACCTTCGACAAGCGCCAGATGCGCAGCATCGAGCTCCAGGAACTGCGCCGCCTCTGCGAACAGGGCGTCATCGACGAGCTTGCCCTGCGCAAGGCCCGGGATCGGGCCCTGCGCCTGCAGATCTGAACGGGTCCGCCGGTGCGTAGCTATTCCGTATTCCTGCTGGGAACCCTGGTGTTCTTTGCGGTCCTGCTGGGCTGGATGGCCTGGGCCCGCGATGCGGATTTCGACCGCCATCATCGTGCCGTGGCGCAGCAAACCGTCTCAGGGCTGGCAGACGAACTGGCCCGCAACATTGCCAACCGCAAACGGATGGTCCAGCTCTTCGCCCTCGAACAACGTCCGCTGCTGAGCCGGCTGATTCGCGATCCGGAAAACACCCGGCTGCAGGGGGCAGTCGCCGAAAAGCTGCGGGACTATTTTCCCGATTATTTCACCTACACGCTGGCCAATCCTCGGGGCGAGCTGTACATCGAGGATTTCGGTGAGCAAATCGGACGCATGTGCCGGGAGGACATCCTCACCTATGCCCGCCAGCATACCAACCGGCCTCGCATCCATCCCGGTCCCGGCGTCCATCACTTCGATATCATGGCCACCCTCGATGTGGACAATCGGGCCCAGATTCTGTTCGTGAGCTTCCCCGTGGATCTGCTGGCCAACCTGCTGGCCAACGTGCAGCGACCGCAACACGATCTCTACCTGGTGCTGCCCGATCACGCCCCGCTCATCGAGGTCACGGCCCGGGGATCGCGCAATCGGCTCGCCCGGGAGGACTACCATCTGACGCCCAGGGAACGGCAACGCCTGCTGGCCCACCTGCCCGTCGCCGGCACCCGCTGGGAAGTGTTCGATCTCGCCCGGCCCGATCTGTTCGCCAATTTCTACCGCGACCTGCTCACCCAGTCGCTGCTGATGTTCACCCCCTTTCTGCTCTTCACCCTGGCCATGTGGTGGCTGTTCCGGCGCCAGGAACGGCTGCGGCGTGAGGCGGAGATCGCCCGCGACGAGTTCCTCGCCACCGTCAGCCACGAATTGCGCACGCCACTGACCGCCATCCACGGCGCCCTGGAACTGATCGCCAACGGTGTCACCGGCCCCATCGGCGAACGCACGCGCGAGATGCTGCAAATTGCCTGCAAGAACAGCGACCGGCTGATCCTGCTGGTGAACGACCTGCTGGACATGCGTCGCGTGGAGTCGGGCAATCTGGAACTGGACAGGCAGCCCATCGATCTGGTGAGCGTGATCCGCCGGGCCATCGAGGAGAACAGCAGCTACCTGGAGCAGTTCCAGGTGCGATGCCGGTTCGACCCGGATCGGGATCGGATTCCGGTCTACGGCGATCGCAACCGCCTGATCCAGGTGCTGACCAACCTGCTCTCCAACGCCGCCAAATACGGCCCTGACAACGAAATGGTGCGGATCCGCACCCGCTGCGCCAATGGCACGGTGCGGGTCTCGGTGATCGACCGCGGCGAGGGCGTCCCGCCGGAGTTCCGCCCCCGCCTGTTCGAGAAGTTCACCCGCCACGACGCCTCCGACACTCGCACCGTCTCCGGCACCGGCCTGGGCCTGTCCATCGCCCGCGCCATCGTCGAGGCCCACGGCGGCCGGATCGGCTTCTTCTCCTATCGCTCGGTGGGCTCCACGTTCTATTTCGAGCTGCCCCTGAGAGAGAGGGACGCGGGCCGAGGGACGAGTGGCGAGGAGAGGCGGCAGGAAGATCAGGCGGAAGGGGAAAATCGGTAGGAGGAACGGCGCAAGCCACGACCTTGCGGTGGCTAGTGGGTGGGAACAGCATGGTTTTCCCAGCTACTCTTCCCCAACCACCCGCCATGACCTATCGCGGCTCGCGCCGCTCCTACCCACCTCGTCCCTCGCCACTCGTCCCTCGGCCCTTGATCTGGTGAGAGCCCGGCCCCCCTGCGGCCAGGTCAAAAAAGAAAACCGGCACTTGGCCGGTTGCGAATCATCAGAATTTTGGCTCCCCGGGACGGGCTCGACGATTTCGCCCGGAGCGAAATCGGCCGCGCGCCAGCGCGCCCGAAGGGGGGGCCCAGGGAGGGGCCGCCGCCACCGCCGCGGCGGTGAGAGCCTGTCCCACCTGCGGCCAAGTCAAAAAAGAAAACCGGCACTTGGCCGGTTGCGAATCATCAGAATTTTGGCTCCCCGGGACGGGCTCGAACCGCCGACCCGGTGATTAACAGTCACCTGCTCTACCTGCTGAGCTACCGGGGAATAGGGGCGTGGATGATACTGATGACGGCCCCGAAGGTCAACAATTCCCCCACTCGACGGAAAAAGGGGTGCTCCCCGTGGCGGCCTCCATCCCGGTTCCCTGCATTGCGCGCACGTCCCTGAATCCTTCTCGACCACCACCACGGGGAACCTCGAACGGAGACGTCCCTGTCTACCCCCCACTTCCCTGTTGGCAGTCAAGGTACCCAATCCGGCCCGCCGCCACAGTCGGCGGTTCCCGATACTTCGTGTAGGACGATTCCGATCCGGCTTGTCGGATTTCTTCCCGCCGCCAAGGGGCAGCCCGAACGCAAAAACCCCGCCAAAAGGCGGGGTTTTTGCGTCGTGTGCCGTCGGGCTCAGGCCGCGGAGGCCTTTTGCGCCGACTTGGTGAAGACGAACTCGCTGCCCTGCACGTCGACGGTGATGACGTCGCCGGGCAGGAACTTGCCGGCCAGGATCTCCTGGGCCAGCGGGTTTTCGATCTCGTGCTGGATGGCCCGCTTGAGGGGACGGGCACCATACACGGGGTCGAAACCGGCTTCGCCGATCTTGTCGAGGGCCGCATCGGTGATCACCAGATCGATGTTGCGATCGGCCAGGCGCCGGCGCAGGTACTCGAACTGGATGTTGGCGATGCGGCGGATCTCCTCGCGATCCAGCGGATGGAAGACCACCACCTCGTCCACCCGGTTGATGAACTCGGGGCGGAAATGCTGGCCGACGATTTCCATCACCGCCGTCTTCATGGCCTCGTAGTCCCCGGTGTGCGCCATCTCCTGGATGAGCTGCGAGCCGAGGTTGGAGGTCATCACGATGACCGTGTTGCGGAAGTCCACCGTGCGGCCCTGGCCGTCGGTGAGCCGCCCGTCGTCGAGCACCTGCAGGAGGATGTTGAAGACGTCCGGATGGGCCTTCTCCACCTCGTCGAGCAGGATCACCGAGTAGGGCTTGCGGCGCACGGCCTCGGTGAGGTAGCCGCCTTCCTCGTAGCCCACGTAGCCGGGCGGCGCGCCGATCAGGCGGGCCACCGAATGCTTCTCCATGAACTCGGACATGTCGAGCCGCACCATGGCGTCTTCGGTGTCGAACAGGAATTCGGCCAGGGCCTTGGTCAGCTCGGTCTTGCCCACGCCGGTGGGGCCGAGGAACAGGAACGAGCCGTTGGGCCGGTTGGGATCCGACAGCCCGGCACGGGAGCGGCGGATGGCGTCGGCCACCGCGCGCACGGCCTCGTCCTGGCCCACCACGCGCTTGTGAAGGCCCGCTTCCATGTGCAGCAGCTTCTCGCGCTCACCCTCGAGCATCTTGGAGACGGGGATGCCGGTCCACTTGGAGACGATCTCGGCGATCTCTTCCTCGGTGACCTTGTTGCGCAGCAGGCGGGTCTCCTGCATCTCGGCCTGGGTGGCCATGTCGAGCTGCTTCTCCAGTTCCGGGATCTTGCCGTACTGCAGCTCGGACATGCGCGCCAGATCGCCGGCCCGGCGGGCGGTCTCCAGCTCCTGGCGGGCCCGCTCCAGCTCTTCCTTGATGTGGGTGGTGCCCTGCACCGCAGCCTTCTCCGACTTCCAGATCTCCTCGAGTTCGGAGTATTCGCGTTCGAGATTCTCGATCTCCTCTTCCAGCTTCTTCAGGCGCTCGCGGCTGGCCTCGTCGGTCTCCTTGGCCAGGGCCTCGCGCTCGATCTTGAGCTGGATCAGGCGTCGTTCGAGCTTGTCGAGGGCCTCGGGCTTGGAATCGATCTCCATGCGGATCCGCGAGGCGGCCTCGTCGATGAGATCGATGGCCTTGTCCGGCAGCTTGCGATCGGTGATGTAGCGGTGCGACAGGGTGGCCGCGGCGATGATCGCCGAGTCGGTGATCTCCACGCCGTGGTGCACCTCGTACTTTTCCTTTAGGCCGCGCAGGATGGCGATGGTGTCCTCCACCGTAGGCTCGTCCACCAGCACCTTCTGGAAGCGCCGCTCCAGGGCCGCGTCCTTCTCGATGTACTGGCGGTATTCGTCCAGGGTGGTGGCGCCGATGCAGTGCAGCTCGCCGCGGGCCAGGGCCGGCTTGAGCATGTTGCCGGCGTCCATGGCGCCCTCGGCCTTGCCGGCGCCGACCATGGTGTGAATCTCGTCGATGAACAGGATGATCTGCCCTTCCTGCTTGGCCAGATCGGTGAGCACGGCCTTCAGGCGCTCCTCGAACTCGCCGCGGAACTTGGCCCCGGCGAGCAGCGCGCCCATGTCGAGCGAGAGCACGCGCTTGTTCTTCAGGCCTTCCGGCACTTCGCCGTTGATGATCCGCTGGGCCAGGCCCTCGACAATGGCGGTCTTGCCCACGCCGGGCTCGCCGATCAGCACCGGGTTGTTCTTGGTGCGCCGCTGCAGGATCTGGATCACCCGGCGGATCTCGTCGTCACGGCCGATGACCGGATCGAGCTTGCCCTGCTCGGCCCGCTCGGTGAGATCGATGGTGTATTTCTCCAGCGCCTGGCGCTGTTCCTCGGCGTTGGGATCCTGCACGTTCTGGCCGCCGCGGATGTTCTCGATGGCCTTCTCGATGGCGCCCTTACTGGCGCCCGCCTTGCGCAGGATGTCACCGAGCTGGCCCTTGTCCTCCACGGCGGCGAGCACGAACAGCTCGCTGGAGATGTACTTGTCGCCGCGCTGCTGGGCCAGCTTGTCGGTGAGATTGAGCAGCCGGTTGAGATCGCTGGAAAGATGCACCTCGCCCGTGGGCTGGCCCAGGGTGGGCAGGTGATCCAGCGCCTCGCCGAGCTGCGAGCGCAGCAGGTTCACGTTGACGCCGGCCTGGGTCAGCAGGTGGGAGACGGTGCTCCCCTCCTGATCCAGCAGGGCTGCCATCAGGTGCACGGGCTCCATGTACTGGTGATCCCGGCCCACGGCCAGGCTCTGGGCATCGGCCAGCGCCATCTGGAACTTGCTCGTCAGTTTGTCCATTCGCATGTCGTTTCGTCCCCTTTCAGGTTGGATTTGGGTCAGGTCCGGCCCGGCCGCCGGACCGTGCGAGCGGACCGAAACGCCGGGGACCCGAATTTCTGTTGCTGGGGAGATGGGGGAAAACTCCCCGGGTTTCAAGCGGAAAGGGAGGAAAAAGCGGGCGGGACGTCTCTGGGACGGAGGGCCGTTCCGAATTACGTGAAATCCGGTTGTTTGCAGGCACAAAGCCGTCGAGGCCGGGAAGCCGTTTCGGGACCGTCGGCCGCAGGGATGCGGCCGTCGAGCCTACAGGGACGTATTCACGGCGTGTCCCGAAACGGCTTCCCGGCCTCGATGGCGTGCCAGATGCTGGCCCAACTTCGGTGGAAAGTGCACAGAAATTCAGAACGGGGGTTCAGGCCAGAATCGGTTCCGCCCAAATCTCAACCTGCCTCGCTGCGCCGCATGGCGGCCCGCGTCTGCGGCGGCGGATGCAGCTCGTTGAGGCCCACGCTGTGGCCGGGGGCCTGCACGATGCGCACGTGTTCACGGGCGAACTGGCGGGCGTTGGCCAGCCCGCAGGCATGGGCCAGCACGTTCACCTCGTGATTCACCCAGTGGGCGTAGCGGGCCACCCGTTCGGCCTTGTCGGCCACCACCAGCCCCCGCTGGCGGCGCGGATCGTGGGTGGTGATGCCGGTGGGGCAGGTGTCCCGGTGGCACTGCAGGGACTGCACGCAGCCCAGGGCGAACATGAAGCCCCGGGCGCTGACCACGAAATCGGCGCCCACGCACAGGGCCCAGGCCACCTTCGCCGAGGTGACCAGCTTGCCCGAGGCCACCACCCGGATCCGCTCGCGCAGACCGGCCTCGAGCAGGGTGTCCACGAGGATGGGCAGGGCCTCGGTCAGGGGCAGGCCCACGTGATCGGCCAGCACCTGGGGCGCGGCGCCGGAGCCGCCCTCGCCGCCGTCCACGGTGATGAAATCGGGCGCCGAGTCCGGGCCGCGGCGCAGGATGGTCTCGCACAAGTCGCGGGGAAAACGTTCCGAGCCGACCACCGTCTTGATCCCCACCGGCCGGCCGGTGACCTCGCGCACCCGGGCGATCATGTCCAGCAGATCGTCCGAGTTGCGGATCTCCCGGTGGCGGTTGGGGCTGCTCGAAACCCGGCCTGCCGGAATCCCCCGGATGCGGGCGATCTCCTCGGTGACCTTGTTCGCCGGCAGCACCCCGCCCCGGCCGGGCTTGGCGCCCTGGGAGAGCTTGATCTCGAAGGCCCGCACCGACTCGGCCACCTCGCGCAGGCGGGCATCGGAAAGGTTGCCCGCCGCGTCGCGCACGCCGTACTTGGCGGTGCCGATCTGGAAGATCAGATCGCAGCCGGCCTCCACGTGCCAGGGGGTGAGCCCGCCCTCGCCCGTGTTCATCCAGATCCCGGCCTTCGCCGCGCCCCGCGCCAGGGCCTGCACCGCCGGCTTCGAGAGGGCGCCATAGCTCATGCCGGAGATGTTGAACAGGGAAGGCGCCACGAAGGGCCGTTCACAGTCCCGCCCGATCACCAGCGGCGGCGCCGGGGCCACTTCCTCTTCCAGCAACGGATAGGAGGCGTTGACGAAGACGATGGAGCCCGGCTCGCGCAGATCGTTGGTGGAGCCGAACCCCAGCAGGCCGCCCAGATCCTTGGCGGTGCGATAGACCCAGCTGCGGGTGGCGCGGTTGAAGGGCAGCTCTTCCCGGTCCAGGGCGAAGAAATACTGGCGCAGATATTCCCCCAGCCGCTCGAGAAAGTAGCGGAAACGGCCGATGACCGGAAAGTTGCGCCGGATGGCGTGATGGGTCTGGAGCACGTCCGCCACGTACATCCAGACGAGCGAAACCAGCAGGGCACCCAGCAGCGCCGCCAGCAGCCACCAACCGTTGAATCCGTCCATCCGCCGCCTCCCGCGAGCATTTTCCTGAAGACATTGGCGGCCGGTGGGGCGAAAAGTTTATGCCTCGTCCCTCGTCCCTCGTCCCTCGCCACTCTGTGCATTGATGACGGGATCCAGCCTGTCCAGGCATTCCCGTTCCTTGAGGTGGGGACAGTCCACCGGCGGAAAGGCGCGCAAGCGGGCGCGGCTTGGGATCAGCACCGCGGGCAGGACGTGGCCGGGCAGGCGCACGCCGTCGATGTGGCAGGGAAAGACCGGCGCGCCGGAGAGGCGGGAAAGGCGGGCCACCCCCCGGCGCAGGCGGGCCGGGCCTTCTTCCGGCAGGTGGATGCGGCCGGAGGGGAACAGGGCCACCACCTTGCCGGAGGCCAGGGCGTCCAGGGCGGCGCGAAAGGCGCTGTCGTCGCGGCTGGAGCGATCCACGGGGATGCATTCCCCGAGGCGGAACAGCCAGGTGAGGCCGAAGCGCTCGTACTCCTCCCGGGCGATGATGAAGTGCACGGGCCGGCGGCAGGCGGCGAGGATGAGCAGCGGATCCAGCCCCGAGATGTGATTGGCCACCACCAGGGCCGGGCCGTCGGGCGGCAGCGGCACGGTCTGGATGTCGCAGCGGTGCCAGGTGCGCAGAAAGACCCGGTTGAGGCCGTCGATGACGTTGGTGACGGGATGCCCCCAGTCGCACCCCGCCGCGCGGTTGGCCTCGCGACCGATCCGGATCAGGGCGCCGAAGGCGGCCATCAGCAGCAGGCTGCCCGCCAGCCACGGGAGCGTGGCCACCGCTTCGGGACTCATTTGGCGTACACCTTGCGCCGGAACAGGTCGTGGCGCTTGCTCACCAGCCGGTCGAGAAACAGCAGGCCATCGAGATGATCGATCTCGTGCTGCACGGCGCGGGCCTCGTAGCCTTCCATCTCGTACTCCCGCGCCTCGCCGTGCTCGTCCTGGGCGCGCAGGCGGATCCGCGCGGCGCGGATCACGTTGCCGGTGAAGTCGGGCACCGAGAGGCAGCCCTCGCGGCCCTTGACCATGCCGTCCCATTCCAGGATTTCCGGATTCACCAGCACCAGCCGACCGTGATTCGGGGTTTTGGGCTTCGCCGACACGTCGACGATGACGATGCGCCGGAACTCGCCCACCTGAGGCGCGGCGATGCCCACGCCACCGGGGCCGGCGCGCATGGTCTCCTCCAGATCCGCAACGAAGGCCCGCAGCGCCTCGTCGAAGTCGGTGACCGGTGCCGAGACCTGCTTGAGACGGGGATCGGGGTAGGTAAGAATGTCGAGGACCGCCATGCGCTCAGCCCACCAGCGTCTCCACCGGTTCGAGGTGGGCGTCCACGCCCTCGGCGCGCACGATCTCCAGGGCCGATGCCAGGGCCGGGATCCCCTCGCGGGCCCGTCCCTCGATCTGCATGACGTAGATGGGCGCCTCGGCGGTGCCGGCCACGTCCGATTCAAGATCCAGGATGTCCAGCCCCGCTTCGGCCAGCACGCCGGTGACCCGGGCCACGATGCCGGCGCGATCGGCGCCGTAGACGGTGATCCGCACGTCGGGCTCGTGATGCGCGTGCAGATGCGCCTCGATGGGATCGATGTGCACGGTCAAATCCAGCGAGTCGGTTTCGGTGGCGATGGCCTGTTCCAGTTCGCGACGGCTACCGGGGAACTGCACCATCATCATGATGGTGAAATTGCCGCCCAGGCGCATCATGGCCGTCTCGCCCAGGTTGGCGCCGGCCTCGTAGAGGGCGGCGGTCACGTGGGCCACGATGCCGGGCCGGTCCTTGCCCACCAGGGTCAGCATGTACCATTTGGCTTGCTTCGTCATGGCCGTCTCTCCTTGCGATCAGTGGAGGGTGGAATGGGCCAGCCAGATCACCAGCACCCCGGCGCTGATCAGGCCGAGCTGCTGCAGGGTGGCCGAGAGGTGCAGCCTGCGGTGCAGCCCCGGGATGAGATCCGCCACCGCGATGTAGATGAAACTGGAGGCGGCCACCGCCAGGATGTAGGGCAGGACGGACTGCATGCCGCCCAGACTCCAGTAGGCGCCGAGGGCACCGATGAGGGTGGTAAGACTGGAGAGGACATTGAACAGCAATGCCTTGCCACGGGTATAGCCGCTGTGCAGCAGCACCGCGAAATCGCCCACCTCCTGAGGGATCTCGTGCGCCGCCACGGCCAGGGCCGTGACCACGCCCAGGTGCACGTCCACCAGGAAGGCCGCGCCGATCAGCACCCCGTCCACCAGGTTGTGAATCCCGTCCCCGATCAGGATCAGGGTGCCGGCAGCGTGCCCGTCATGGGCCAGGGTGTGGGTCTCGCACTCGCCTGAATGACAATGGCGCCACAGCACCATCTTCTCGAGCAGAAAGAAGCCCAGCAGCCCCAGCAGCACCGCCATACCCACATTGTGGGGATCGGCCGTCCCCAGCGCATGGGGCAACAGGGCCAGAAAGGCCGCCCCCAGCAAGGCCCCGATGGCGAAACTGATCATGTGCGGCAGCAAGCGCCCCCGCAACCCCTCCGGCAACAACAGGAACACCCCGGCCGCCAGCACGCTGAGCACCCCGCCGACCAGGCTGAAGACGACGATCCAGACAAGCAGGCTCATGAAAGACTCCCCGGAGAAACGGCGTGCATCATACCCGAAAACGGGCATCTGCCTGACTCACTGCAAATAACGCAGAGACCGCAGAGACGCCGAGAGCGCCGAGAAAACGGTGTGGCCAACGCCTCGAACTCAACGATCATGTCCACCTCCCAGCCTCTTTATCAATCCACAAATCCGACATTCTCTGCGACCTCGGCGTCTCTGCGGTCTCTGCGTTTTTTCCAGCGCTCCCGACCGAAGCCCCTTCGAGCCAGATGACGCTGGCCATGCGGCCGGTGCGGCCGTCGCGGCGGTAGGAGAAGAAGCGGTCGGTCTCGGTGAAGGTGCAGTGTTCACCGCCGAAGACCTGCACGCCCAGGACCTCGAGGCGGCGGCGAGCCAGGCAGTAGAGATCGAGGTGCCAGTGGCCAGGCCGGGTGGCGGTGAAGGCAGAGGCGGCGCCGGGATCGGTGACGAGAAAGGCGTCGCGCACCGTGGCGTCCACCTCGTAGGCATCGGGGCCGATGGCCGGGCCGAGCCAGGCCAGCAGTTTGCTGGCAGAGACGGCCAGGGCGACGACGGTGGCCTCGAGCACCCCGGCGGCCAGGCCCCGCCAGCCGGCATGGGCCGCGGCCACCCGGCTCCCGGCGCGGTCGCAGAACAGCACCGGGAGGCAGTCGGCGGTGAGCACCGCGCAGATCACGCCGGGGCGGTCGGTCCAGGCGGCATCGGCCCGGGGCGTGGCGCCGGGGGCAACGGCGTGGGCCGCCACCACGGCCGTGCCGTGCACCTGTTCCAGCCAGACCGGCTCGTTCGGAAGGCCCAGCCGACGGCGATTCTCGACCACCCGCCGCGGATCGTCCTCCACGTGCAGAGCCAGATTGAGGCTCGCCCACGGAGGCGGACTGACGCCGCCACTGCGCCGACTGGTGGCCGCATGCACCCCGACCGGCGCCGGCCAGTCGGCCGGGAACCAGGAGGCGTTGAAAGGGACATTTGAACTCACCCGAGATTGTCCTCCCGCCATGACGACCACGGCGCCGGCAGACGGCCGACAACCCGCCTTGCATCTCCTCTGCGCCTCTGGGATCTTTCCAGCCAACGTCTCGTAGCCGTCCTCATTCGTCCACGTACTCCCATTCCCAGTCGCCTTCGTCCTCGTCCGTGTCGCTGCCGGCCCGGGCCTCGTCCTCGCGCAACTCGTCGAGCAGACGGCGCATGTCCTCCGGCAGCGGCGAATGCCATTCCATCTCCTCGCCGCTTTCGGGATGCACCAGGCCGAGGCGGCCGGCATGCAGGGCCTGGCGGCGGAAGCCGCGCAGGGTCTCGGCCAGGGATTCGCTGCATCCGGGCGGCAGACGCAGGCGCCCGCCATAGACCGGATCGCCCACCAGGGGATGCTGGAGATGGGCCATGTGCACCCGGATCTGGTGGGTGCGGCCGGTCTCCAGGCGGCAGCGGATCCAGGTATGGGCGCGGTAGCGTTCCACCACGCGGTAATGGGTGACCGCCGGCTTGCCGCCGGGGGTGACGGCCATGCGCTTGCGCTGCACGGGATGCCGGCCCACGGGCGCCTCCACCGTGCCGCCGGCCACCAGCACCCCGCTGACCACCGCCTGATACTCGCGCAGCAGGCTGCGCGCCTGAAGCTGGTTGACCAGGGCGGTCTGGGCCGGAAGCGTGCGGGCCACCACCAGCAGGCCCGTGGTGTCCTTGTCCAGGCGATGGACGATCCCCGCCCGGGGCAGCTTCGCCAGAGCCGGATCGTGGTGCAGCAGGGCATTGAGCAGGGTGCCGGTGGGGTTGCCCGCGGCGGGATGGACCACCAGCCCGGCCGGCTTGTCGATGACCAGCAGCTCCGCATCCTCGTAGACGACCGTCAGGGGGATGGGCTCGGGGCGCCAGTCGCCTTCCGCTTCCAGCACCACCGCGAGCGACACCCGTTCGCCACCCATGACCTTGTCCCGGGCCCGCCAGATGGCTCCGTCCACGCGCACCCGACCGGCCTTGAGCCAGGCGGCCAGCCGGGAACGGGAATAGTCGGGAAACAGGCGGGCCAGGGCCTGATCCAGGCGCAGGCCGGCCAGTTCGTCGGGAACGATCTGCTCGAGCCGGGTTTCGGATTCGTCGTGCATGCTGACAGCAGGTTGGCAAAGGCTCCATGATACCCCGTCCCGGCCGATGGGGGATTTTTCAATCCCTCTCCGGGCGGGTATACTGCGCTCCCCTCTTCGCACCGGTCCACCTGCCATGGTATTGCGCCCCGCTCTCCTGCTCCTGCTGCTCGCCGCCCTGCTGGCCGGTTGTGCCGCCACCGGCGAGGGGGAGGACGAAACCGCCGGCATGAGTGCGGCGGAAATCTATGCCGAGGCCCATCAGAAGCTGGAAGACAAGGAATACGAGACCGCGGCCCAGTGGTTCGAGAAGCTGGAGGCCCGCTATCCCTACGGCCCGTATGCCGAGCAGGCGCAACTGGAAGTGGCCTACGCCTACTACAAGGCCAACGAGCCCGAGTCGGCCATCCTCTCCGCCGAGCGCTTCATCAAGCTGCATCCCAATCATCCGAAGGTGGACTACGCCTATTACCTGCGGGGCCTGGCCGCCTACGACTCGGATCAGTCCTTCATCAACAAGGTCTTCCGCCAGGATCCCACCGAACGGGATCCCAGGTCGGCACGCCGGGCCTTCCGCTTCTTCAGCGAGCTGGTCAAGCGCTTTCCCGACAGCCGCTATGCCGAGGACGCCATCGCGCGCATGTACCGCATCCGCGAGGGGCTGGCCCGCTACGAGTTGCACGTGATCGACTACTACACGAGGCGCAGCGCCTTCGTGGCCGTGGCCAACCGGGCCAAGTACGTGGTGGAGAACTACCAGGGCACCGCCGCCGTGCCCAAGGCCCTGGCGGCGATGGTCAACGCCTACGTGGAACTGGGGCTGCCCGACTTGGCGCGGGACGCGCTGAAGGTGCTGGAACTGAACTATCCCGAGTATCGGGACATCGCAGGACTGCGCAAACAGGTGGCAGAGGCCGAAAAGGACGCGGCAGGGTGAATTCGCGGCCCGTCTGCCGGATCCGCCGCTGCGCGGCCTGAGCCTGCCTGCATTCCACTGATTCCGTTCATCGCGGCTTGCGCCGCTCCTACACGACCCGTCAAGCCATTCCTCTGACGTCGAACCGCCACGCGGTGCAACGACTAAATGAAAGTTCCAAATACCAGACCATAGTTCATTGTGTGCACTGAGCCCTCTGAGACAGAGCGTCGTTTCGTGACCGTCGGCCGCAGGGACGATGTGCAGGACGCACAAGTGTCGCGAGAGGGCAGGATGCCCGAAGCGACTGCGGCCGTCGAGCCTACAGGGATGTATTCACGGCGTGTCACGAAACGACGCTCTGTCCCAGAGGGCGGTGTTGGAATCGGTCGCTCTTGCTCAAATGGTCCGGTACTCGGAACTTCTTAGATCGCATCTTCTCCTTCTTCCCCGGTACGGATCCGGATCACCCGTTGCACGTCGGAGACGAAGATCTTGCCGTCGCCGATCTTGCCGGTGCGGGCGGCGTTGGTGATGGCCTCGATGGCCTGGTCCACCAGGGCTTCGCCGATGACGATCTCGATCTTGACCTTGGGCAGGAAGTCGATGACGTATTCGGCGCCGCGATAGAGTTCGGTGTGGCCCTTCTGGCGGCCGAAGCCCTTGACCTCGGTGGCGGTCATGCCGGTAATGCCGATGTCGGAGAGGGCCTGGCGCACGTCGTCCAGCTTGAAGGGCTTGATGATGGCTTCGACTTTTTTCATGGATGGTGTCCTTCAGGTGGCGTTCTCGTTATTCTGCTGCGGTTTTTATACCCGATTTTCCGCCCCGGCGCACCGGGCACGGATCATTCGGACCGGGACTGCCGGTAACCGGAAGTGATGGGATAGCGCCGATCCCGGCCGAAAGCCCGCGGCGTGATGCGGATCCCGGGCGGGGCCTGGCGGCGCTTGTACTCGTTGCGATCCACCATGCGGATGACCCGCCAGACCGTGTCCGGATCGTAACCGGCGGCCACGATCTCCTCCATGCCCTGATCCCGCTCCACGTAGCGCTCCAGAATACCGTCGAGAATCTCGTAGGGCGGCAGGCTGTCGGTGTCCTTCTGATCGGGCGCCAGTTCCGCCGAGGGCGGCCGTTCGAGCACCCGCTCGGGGATCACCGGGGCGATGGCGTTGCGGTGGCGCGCCAGGCGGTACACCAGGGTCTTGGGCACGTCCTTGAGCACGTCGTAGCCGCCGGCCATGTCGCCGTAGAGGGTGGCGTAACCCACGGCCAGCTCGCTCTTGTTGCCGGTGGTGAGCACCATGCGGCCCTTCTTGTTGGAGATGGCCATGAGGATCACGCCGCGGCAGCGGGCCTGGATGTTCTCCTCGGTGGTGTCCGCCGGCAGGTCGTCGAACTCGGGATGCAGGACATCGAGAAACGCCTGGAAGGGCGTTTCGATGGAAATCACCGAATAGGCCACGCCCAGGGCGCGGGCCTCGGCAGCGGCATCCTCGAGGCTCATGTCGGAGGTGTAACGGGAGGGCATCATCACCGCCTCCACCCGCTCGGCGCCGAGGGCGTCCACCGCCACGGCCAGGGTCAGGGCCGAGTCGATGCCACCGGAGAGGCCGATGACCACGCCGGGAAAGCCGTTCTTGGTCACGTAGTCGCGCACGCCGAGCACCAGCGCCGAATAGACGCTGGCCTCGAGGGAAAGCGGCTCGGCCTGCGGCCCCGGGCGGGGCGTGGCGCGCTGCCCGTCGTCGTCGATGGCCACCGGCGCCAGGGTTTCCTCGAAGGCCGGCAGGCGCTGGCGGATTTCGCCGCCGGCCGCCATGACGAAGGAATCGCCGTCGAACACCAGCTCGTCCTGTCCGCCCACCAGGTTGGCATAGATCACCGGCAGGCCGGTCTCCCGCACCCGATCGCGCACCGCGGTCTCCCGCTCGCCGGCCTTGTCCTTGTGGAAGGGCGAGGCGTTGAGCGTGAGGATCAACCGGGCACCGGCGTCCCGGCAGTCGGCGGCCGGATCCGGATACCAGATGTCCTCGCAGATGGTGATCCCCACCGGCACGCCTTCCAGTTCCACCACGCACGGTTCGTGGCCGGGGACGAAGTAGCGCTTCTCGTCGAACACCGCGTAGTTGGGCAGGTAGCGCTTGCGGGCATTGGCCAGGATGCGACCGTCGCGCAGCACCAGGGCAGCGTTGTACACGCCATGGGGCGTCTTCTCGGGATAGCCGAAGATCAGAGTGATGCCGTGCACGGCCTGGCGCAGGCGGGTGAGTTCCTCGTCCACCCATTCGTACAGATCCGGGCGCAGCAGCAGATCCTCCGGCGGATAGCCGGTGACGGCCAGCTCGGGAAAGAGCACGACCGCGGCGCCGAGTTCGTCCCGCGCCCGTTCGGCCTCGGCGATCATGCGCGAAACGTTGCCGGCGATGTCGCCCACCAGGAAATCGACCTGGGCGATGGCCAGGCGCAGGGACGGTTCGGCCGTCATGAACCTAGCCCAGGCGCTCGCGCATGCGCGCGCCCATCTCGGCCGGCGAGCGGGTGACCGTGACCCCGGCGGCCTCCAGTGCCGCGAACTTGCTCTCGGCAGTGCCCTTGCCACCGGAGATGATGGCGCCGGCATGGCCCATGCGCTTGCCGGGGGGCGCGGTGACGCCGGCGATGTAGGCCACGACCGGCTTGCTCACGTGGTCCCGGATGTATTCGGCGGCCGCCTCTTCGGCGCTGCCGCCGATCTCCCCCACCAGGATGATGCCCTCGGTGCCCGGATCGGCCTCGAAGCGTTCCAGGCAGTCGATAAAGTCGAGGCCGTGGATGGGATCGCCGCCGATCCCCACGCAGGTGCTCTGGCCGAGGCCGGCGGTGCTGGTCTGATGCACCGCCTCGTAGGTGAGGGTGCCGGAACGGGAGACGATGCCCACCCGTCCCGGCCGGTGGATGGCCCCGGGCATGATGCCGATCTTGCATTGCCCCGGGGTGATCACCCCCGGGCAGTTGGGGCCCACCAGCAGGGCGCCGGTTTCGGCCAGCACCGGCTTGACCCGCAGCATGTCCTGCACCGGGATGCCCTCGGTGATGCAGACGATGAGCCGGATGCCGGCGTCGGCCGCCTCGAGGATGGCGTCGGCGGCGAAGGCCGCCGGCACGTAGATCATGCTGGCATCGGCGCCGGTTTCGGCCACCGCCTCGTGCACCGTGTCGAACACCGGCCGGTCCAGGTGGGTCTGCCCGCCCTTGCCGGGGGTCACGCCACCGACCAGGTTGGTGCCGTAGTCGATGGCCTGCTGCGAATGGAAGGTGCCCTGCTTGCCGGTGAAGCCCTGGCAAATCACCCGGGTGTCGCGATCGATGAGGATGGCCATCAGCCTCGCCCTCCGGCGGCCGCCACCGCCCGTTGCGCCGCCTCGGTGAGATCCGCGGCGGTTTCCAGATCCAGGTCGCTTTCGGCCAGCAGGCGGCGGCCAGCCTCGGCGTTGGTGCCCTCCAGGCGCACCACCACGGGCACCGTGAGTTCCACTTCCCGGGCCGCCTGGAGGATGCCCTCGGCGATGAGATCGCAGCGCACGATGCCGCCAAAGATGTTGACCAGAATGGCCCGCACGTTGGGATCGGAGAGGATCAGCTTGAAGGCCTCGGCCACCTTCTCGGCGCTGGTGCCGCCGCCCACGTCGAGAAAATTGGCCGGCTCGCCGCCCTGCAGCTTGATGAGGTCCATGGTCGCCATGGCCAGCCCCGCGCCGTTGACCATGCAGGCGATGTTGCCGTCGAGGCGGATGTAGTTGAGCCCGTGCAGGCTGGCTTGGTATTCGCGTTCGTCTTCCTGGCTGGGATCGCGCAGGGCGGCCAGATCGGGATGTCGGTAGAGGGCATTGTCGTCGAGATTGATCTTGGCATCGATGGCCAGCAGGCCGCCGTCGGCCGTCACCACCAGGGGATTGATCTCCACCAGCGACAGATCCTTTTCCGTGAACAGCCGGTACAGCCCCTGGAGGATGGGGCCGAGGGCCTTGAGCTGTCCGCCAAGCCCCAGGGCGAAACCCGCTCGCCGCACCTGGAAGGGCGACAGGCCGGTGACCGGGTGGATGGGCAGGGCGAGAATCTTCTCCGGCGTCTTGCGGGCCACTTCCTCGATATCCATGCCGCCGGCTTCCGAAGCCATGAGCACCACGCGTTCGCGTTCCCGATCCACCAGCATGCCGAGGTAGAGTTCCCGGGCAATGGCCGTCGACCGTTCGATCAGCACCCGCGCCACCGGCTGGCCCTCGGGGCCGCTCTGGGCGGTCACCAGGCGGCTGCCGAGCAAGGCGCCCACCGCCGCTTCCAGCGCCGCTTCGCCCTCGACCTTCTTCACACCGCCGGCCCTGCCCCGCCCGCCGGCATGCACCTGGGCCTTGACCATCCAGCTCTCGCCTCCCAGCCGGCGGGCCGCGGCCAAAGCCGCCTCGACCGAGTCGGCCACCTCGCCCTCCGGCACCGGGATGCCGTAATCCCGGAACAGGGCCTTGGCCTGGTATTCGTGCAGATTCATCGGCGTCTCGCCTGTGCTCGCAAAGGGCCGCTATTTTGGGCCAAAGCCGAAGCGGACGCAAAACCACGGCCCTGCGGCGCGCGCCCGCAACGGGCATTTGGGTTATGATGGCCAGATGGCCTCCCTGCTGCGTCTCCTCATACTCGTGCTGCTCGTCTGGCTCGCCTGGCGCTTCGTCCGGCGCTGGCTGGACGGGACCGGGACGCGCGCGACCCCCTCCCGGCGCGCCTCGCCCGGCAAGGTGGCGCGCATGGTCCGTTGCCGCTACTGTGATCTGCACCTTCCCGAAGGCGAGGCGGTGCACGACGGGCGGGACTGGTACTGCAGCGAAGCCCACCGCCTGGCCGATCACCGCCACCGCGACGGCTGAGCCGCCCATCCGGGAGCGCGCATCGCATCCATGGCTGTCCAGGATCCGTACGATTTCCGCTATCCCACCGAGCTGCTCGCCGGCAGCGACGAATACGCCTACACCTGGAAACCCCTCGAGTTCCTCAACGCCTACCGCTTCCTGATCAGCGTCGTGCTGAGCGCCCTGTTCTACGTGGACGCCCTGTTTCCGCCGCTGGCCAGCCGCGCACCGCTGCTGTTCTTCGGCACCAGCATCGCCTATCTGGGCCTGAGCGTGGTCTTCGCCCTGATGCTGCGCTGGCACCAGCCCGGGTTCCGCATCCAGGTCTACCTGCAACTGCTCACCGACATCGCCGCCACGGTCCTCCTGATGCACGCCAGCGGGGGCGTCAGCAGCGGCATGGGCAACCTGCTCATCATCGCGGTGGCCGGCGGCAGCGTGGTGCTGCCGGGCCGCCAGGCGCTGCTGCTGGCGGCCCTGGCCAGCTTCGCGGTGCTCGGCGAACAGCTCTACACCGAAACCTGGGGGCTGGACACCACCAGCACCTACACCCAGGCCGGCCTGCTGGGCATGACCCTGTTCATCACCGCCGCCGCGGCCCACCTGTTCGCCCGGCGGATCCGCGAATCGGAGGCCCTGGCCAAGCGGCGCGGCGTGGATCTGGCCAACATGGCCGAACTGACCGAGCACGTCATCCAGCGCATGCAGACCGGCATCGTGGTGGTGGACGGCGAGGATCGCATCCGCCTGATCAACGAATCGGCCTGGAAGATGCTGGGCATGCCCTCCACCGCCGGAGGCCCGCCCCTGGCCCAGGTCTCGCCCCGCCTGGATCAGCGCCTGCAGGAATGGCGCCGCGATCCCGACCGCCCGATCCGGGTCATTCAGCCCGCCCCCCTGCAGCCCAAGGTGCGGCCCCGCTTCGCCCGCCTCAGCCAGGAAGAACGGCCCGCCACCCTGATCTTCCTCGAGGACGCCTCGGCCATGGCCCAGCAGGCCCAGCAGCTGCAGCTCGCCTCGCTGGGACGCCTGACCGCCTCCATCGCCCACGAGATCCGCAATCCCCTGGGGGCCATCAGTCATGCCGGACAGCTGTTGTCCGAATCCCCCAACCTCGATCGCCACGACGCCCGTCTGACCGAGATCATCACCGAACAGTCGCGACGCATGAACACCATCATCGAGAGCGTGCTGCAGCTCGGCCGGCGCACCCGCACCCAGCCGGAGCTCCTCGATCTGGGCGCCTTCCTGCGCACCTTCGCCCGGGATTTCGTCACCGGCCACAAGCTCGAGCCCGACAGCGTGCAAATCACTCTGGAGCAGCCGGACATGGCGGTGCGCTTCGACCCGGTGCACCTGCACCAGATCCTCACCAACCTGTGCGAAAACGCCCTGCGCTACAGCCGGCGCGAGGCCCCGGGCCCGCGCATCGCCCTGCGCGCGGGCCTCAGCCCCGATCACCACCGCCCCTATCTGGACGTGGTGGACAACGGTCCCGGCATCCCGCCCGAGGACGCCCGCCACCTCTTCGAGCCCTTCTTCACCACCTCCAACAGCGGCAGCGGGCTCGGGCTGTTCATCTCCCGGGAGCTGGCCGAAGCCAACCAGGCCCATTTAGACTATATTCCCCTGTCGGGCGGGAGCTGTTTCCGGATCAGCTTTCAGGATCCCCGCCGGCAAATCACCCAGGAAGCCCCGTGAGCCAGAGTTACCGCGCCCTCATCGTCGACGACGAACCGGACATCCGCGAACTGCTGGAGATCACCCTCGCGCGCATGGACATCGCCTGCCGCAGCGCTGCCGATCTGCAGGCGGCCCGGGACTGGCTCAAACGCGAGGACTTCGATCTCTGCCTCACCGACATGCGCCTGCCCGACGGCAACGGCATCGATCTGGTGCGCCACATCCAGGCCACCTGCCCGGCGCTGCCGGTGGCCGTGATCACCGCCCACGGCAACATGGAATCGGCCATCGAGGCGCTCAAGGCCGGCGCCTTCGATTTCGTCTCCAAGCCGGTGGATCTGCACATGCTGCGGGATCTGGTCAGCACCGCCCTCAAGGTGGACCGCCGTCCCCCCCCGGAGAAACCGGCTGACCGCACCGCCTCCCTGCTGGGGGTCTCCGCCGTGATCCGGCAGACCCGGCAGACCATCACCAAGCTGGCCCGCAGCCAGGCCCCGGTCTACATCAGCGGCGAATCGGGGGCCGGCAAGGAACTGGCCGCCCGGCTGATCCACGAAAACGGGCCGCGCGCCGATCAACCCTTCGTGCCCGTCAACTGCGGCGCGATTCCCGCCGAACTGGTGGAGAGCGAATTCTTCGGGCACGTCAAGGGCAGCTTCACCGGCGCCACCCGCGACAAGCCGGGCCTGTTCCAGGCCGCCGACGGCGGCACCCTGTTCCTCGACGAGGTGGCCGATCTCCCCCTGGACATGCAGGTCAAGCTGCTGCGCGCCATCCAGGAAAAGGCCGTACGACCGGTGGGCAGCCACCAGGAGATCCCCATCAACGTGCGCATTCTCAGCGCCACCCACAAAAACCTCCACCAGCTCGTGGAAGCCGGCCAGTTCCGCCAGGATCTGTACTTCCGCATCAACGTCATCGAACTGCACATGCCGGCCCTGCGCGAGCGCCCCGAGGACATCCCCCTGCTGGTGGAACACTTCCTGCGCAAGATCGCCCGCGACTGGGGCACCGACGTGCCCCGCCTCGACGCCGCCGCCATGCAGGCCCTCAAGGCCTATTCCTTCCCGGGCAACGTGCGCGAGCTGGAAAACATCCTCGAACGGGCCATGACCCTGTGCGAGAACAACCGGATCACCGAAGCCGATCTGCACCTCACAAGGGGTGGCGAACTGGCCTCGGGCGAATTCCCCCAACCCGACCTCGCCGGTCGCGACCTGGAAACCGCCCTCTGCCACACCGAAAAGGAGGCCATCCTCCGCGCCCTGGAACAGACCCGCTACAACAAGACCGCCGCCGCCCGCCTGCTGGGCCTGACCTTCCGCCAACTCCGCTACCGCATCAAGAAATACGGCATCGAGTGAGAACCACGTCACGAACTGACAATTTTTGTCACTTCCCGACACCCCGTGCCTGGTCCTAAGGTTTATATCCTTTTTCCGATGTCATATACCAGCCTATCCGGCCGACGAAAGTGTGACCCAAGCCCTTGCTGCCAAAAGACTTTTCGGTTCCAATCCGGCTTCTTTGGAAACCTTGGCACGCTCCCTGCAGTGCTATCCCCACACGCGGCCAGGGCCGCACGTTTTCCCGACAACCACACACCGGAGAGTCATCCTCATGAAACGCACACAAGGCTTTACCCTCATCGAACTCATGATCGTTGTCGCGATCATCGGCATCCTCGCCGCCATCGCGATTCCGGCCTATAATGGATACATCGAACGCTCGAAGATCAACGCTGTGCATACCAACGTGGATGCTGCCTATAGTTTTGTCAAGAATGAAATTGCCAAAGCAGCGGCCAGTGGCAATTATGCTCCCCTGACGGAGAACACTGTCGTTGCCACACTCAATGCCGGTGGCAAGCGCAGCCCATTCGATTCAAACAATAGTGCATTTGCTGCAGGAAATGCCGCTGTCGCAGCGGGTGTCGTGCATGTCGACAACACTGCCGGTGGAGCTGCTGCACAATGGGCACCCGGCGACAATGTCGTGATAACCGTTGAAAACGATGGCAATAACCGAATTGGTTCTCAGACTTGGGCCACCAACTATGTCGGCTCTGGCGAAACCCTTACCGTGGAATAAGCCGAATACTCTAATATCTTTAGAGATTTGTTACCCGGGGTCTGCAATTTTGCGGCCCCGGGATTCTCGTTTTTACACTGAGCGAAGAGCATGAGAAGATGGACAAGATCCGACAAACTCAACACGGCTACACTCTCATCGAAGTAATGATCACTGTCGTGATTCTCGCCATCCTGACCAGCATCGCCATACCTGCCTATCAGAACTACATCCGCACCAGCCGCCTCACAGAATGCAACAACAACCTCGCGAGCATCCGCTTGGCGCAGGAAGAATACTATCTCGAAAACAACCGCTACTTCCCCGATCCCGATGGCACTGTTCAAACCAGTGATGCTTCGATCAACGCCTACTGGCAACCCAACGAAAGCGATGCCGAAAGAAACTTCGACTACGCAGTGACTTCCAGCAACACCGGCGCCAATTGGACCGCCACGGGAACCGGAAGAGGAGGCACCTTCAAGGCCACCGCCACCGATACCTGTACCGCGTCAAAATAAAGCGGCATATCCTTTGCGGTACGCATCACGACAACCAGCGCATTCCTCCGCTCCAACAACGCTTTCGTTCGCCCCCCTCGCTCTTCTGGCCTGCCTGTTTTTTGCTCTACCCCTCGTTTATTGGCCAACCCTGTTTCTGGGCGCGTCCCTACCTCGCTATGCATTTCTGCACTTTGCCGTAAGCGGTCTGTTTCTGGCATGGGCTTTTTCCGCACACGCGCCCAGGTGGCGTAATCACCCCGCCTTGGTGCTGATGCTGTTGTTCCTAATCTGGAATATATTGACCCTGTTTTGGTCACCAGAGCCCGTCACCGGGCTGGTCGAGGTCCTTCGACTGTGCACCTTTCTGGGGCTGGCCCTGTTCGCCAGTCAGTGGCTCGACACCGAAAACAGCCTGCGCTGGTCCATGCCGTCCATCCTGGCTGGTGCCGGCATCGCCCTCCTGATCGGCATTCTGCAGTATTTCGACCTGGACCCCTTCTCTTTCCGCAGGGCACCATCACATATCCCTTCTACCTTTATCAACCGCAATCACGCCGCCAACTATTTCGATTTCATTCCTCCTCTGGCCTTGTCGGGAATCCTATTGTTTCATAGAGCACTCCTTTCCCGGTTTTCCGCACTGGTCTTTGGTCTGGGAGTCATCTACATCCTTCTCAACTCCTCACGAGGAGGCTGGCTGGCGCTTGCCACTTGGTCTAGCCTGACACTTATCCTCCTGACATGTCTGCCGAAATTGCGCAAGGAGACTCTGGCACTTGCCCGACAAAAGAAGGGTGCCCTGCTGATTGCGGTATGTGTGCCTGTTTGCTTCTTTATCCTATTGAAACTGCTGAACTTTTCGCCACCTGCCGGTGAGACGTCCCGGCTTGAACTGATGGATCATTCCGGGGAACTGCGAATCGCCATGTATGTCAATGCTCTGCCTGCCATTGCAGATCATCCCCTGACCGGACTCGGCATCGGGGGCATGCGGTTGGGTTTCCTCCCCTATGCGTCCGCCATTCTTCCGACCGATTTTCGCACTGAAGACACCATCTTGCGCGAACTGCACAATGATCCATTGCAGAATTTCGTAGAGTTCGGGCTGCCTGGCGGCCTGCTGTTTCTCCTGATCGCATTTTCCCTGTACCGCACCGGTCTGAAACACTTGGCGAGCTCGGCCTCTCTCCAGAACCGTATCCTCTCCCTAACCCTGTTGACAGGGCTGGGAGCCAGCCTCATCCATTCCATAGTGGACTTTCCCCTAAGACTGCCTGCATCGGGTGCAATGTTCTGGCTCTATGCTGGCTGGCTGCTGGCACTTTCCGGTATGGCCAGAACAAAGCACGAAGCCGAATCCACTCCTCCTCGCCTTCTGCACTCCAGTCTCATGTTTGCGGGACTCCTTGGCTTGCTGAGCGGTTTTCTGCTTTATCCCCGTTACCTTAGCGCCAACCACTTCTTGTATCAGGCAGCATACAATCTCCAGACAAATCACTGTCGCAAAGCTGCAGAGGCAGCCACATCAGGAATCGACCGTTTCCCTTTCGACTTCATGCTCTGGACAGCATTGGCTCAGACCTATACGGCATGCAGCTTTCCACATGGACAAAAACGGGAGATCATGCAATCCATTATCACTCGGGATCCAGCCAATCTCCGTGCCCGTTCGACAATGGGCTTTCTGCTGCTCGATGAGGGCAAGCCGAAAGAGGCAATTCCGCTATTTGAGGGAGTTGCTCGCACCCTGCCTCACCGGGCAACCAGCTACGCAGGACTTGGCGATGCCTATCTGGAGCTTGGTCAACCACAACGAGCACGCCAGTTCTACAAGGCCGCCCTCCGCAATAACCCACAATACAACTATGTCATAATGCGTTTGCGAAGTCTTGAAAATCAATGAAAGGTGAATGATTTACTTGAATATTCATAAACTTAGCGATATAAACTAAAGATGAAGGTTATTACGTAGGCCTTTCGGAATCGTAACAGTACAGGTTTCAAGCTGACTCCCGGTACGGCCGATATGAACGGGTGAATTTACACGGGCTCCTGTCCCTTTATCATTAACAGACCAGCCCCAATCACATCACGGTAAACCGACATGGCAACTCCCGGTGTAAAAATCCAGTTCGGAGGGCTCGCCCGCAAACTCATCCAGGACGGCTTTCTGAGCGACCAGAAGGCTGCCGAGGCGTTTGAAAAAGCCAAGAAAAAAAAGATCCCCTTCGTCACCCAGCTCGTCGAAAGCAAGATCATCGACAGCCAGACCATCGCCCATACCGCATCTGAAGAATTTGGCGTGCCGCTTCTGGACATCGATGCCATCGATATCGAGCCGGATACCGTCAAGCTGGTCAAGGAAAACCTGATCCGCAAGCATCACAGTCTTCCCCTCTTCAAACGAGGCAATCGGCTGTTCGTTGCGGTCTCCGATCCGACCAACCTGCAAGCGCTGGACGAAATCAAGTTCCACGTCGGCATGACCACGGAACCGATTCTGGTCCTGGACGACAAGCTCAGCCGGGCCATCGACAAGGCCCTGGAGGCCGCTGACACCACCCTCAGCGAGCTGGGCGACGCCGATCTCGACGACGTGGAATTCGTCGACGAAGAGGCCATGGAGGCCGGCAATGAGGTCTCGGAAGCCGAAGTCGACGACACTCCCGTGGTGCGCTTCATCAACAAGGTGCTCCTCGATGCCATCAACAAGGGTGCCTCGGACATCCACTTCGAGCCCTACGAGAAAACCTACCGCGTCCGCTTCCGCCAGGACGGCATCCTGCGAGAAGTGGCCGCGCCGCCGGTGACCATGGCTCCCCGCCTGGCCGCGCGGCTCAAGGTCATGTCGCGGCTCGACATCTCCGAGCGACGCATCCCCCAGGACGGGCGCATCAAGCTCAACCTGTCGAAGAACCGGGCCATCGACTTCCGTGTCAACACCTGTCCGACCCTGTTCGGCGAGAAGATCGTCCTGCGTATTCTCGACCCCAACAGCGCCAAGCTCGGCGTCGATGCCCTGGGTTTCGAGCCGGAGCAGAAGGAACTCTTCCTGGAAGCCCTGCACAAGCCCTACGGCATGCTGCTGGTGACCGGCCCCACCGGGAGCGGCAAGACCGTGACGCTGTATACCGGCGTGAACATCCTCAACGAGCCGAACATCAACATCTCCACCGCCGAGGATCCGGTGGAAATCAACCTGCCCGGCATCAACCAGGTGAACATCAATCCCAAGGTGGGACTGGACTTCCCCGCGGCCCTGCGCGCCTTCCTGCGCCAGGACCCGGACGTGATTCTGGTGGGCGAGATCCGGGACCTGGAGACCGCCGAGATCGCCATCAAGGCCGCCCAGACCGGCCACATGGTACTCTCGACCCTGCATACCAACGACGCGCCTCAGACCCTGACCCGAATGGTGAACATGGGTGTGCCGCCCTACAACATCGCCAGCTCCGTCAACCTGATCATTGCCCAGCGCCTGGCGCGGCGGCTGTGCAACCACTGCAGGCAGCAACTGGATATCCCCGCCGAAGCCCTGCGGGCCGAAGGCTTCGCCGAGGACGACATCCAGCAGGGCATCACCGTGTACGGTCCCAATCCGGAGGGCTGTGACAACTGCAGCGGCGGCTACAAGGGTCGGGTGGGCATCTACCAGGTCATGCCCGTCTCCGAAGAAATGGGCCGGATCATCATGGAAGGGGGCAACGCCATGCAACTGGCCGACCAGGCCCGCCAGGAAGGCATCCCCGATCTGCGCGAATCGGGCCTCAAGAAGGTCCGTGACGGCATCACCAGTCTCGACGAAATCAACCGCGTCACCAAGGAATAAACCATGGCAGAACAGGCACTCAAACAATCCGTTTTCATCTGGGAAGGCAAGGACAGCAAGGGACAGACAATCAAGGGCGAGACCACCGGCGCCAACGTGGCCCTGGTCAAGGCCAGCCTGCGCCGCCAGGGCATCGTGCCCTCGAAGGTCCGCAAGAAATCCAAGCCCCTGTTCGGCGGCAAGGGCAAGGTCAAGCCGGCCGACATCGCCATCTTCAGCCGCCAGCTCGCCACCATGATGAACTCGGGCGTCCCGCTGGTGCAGGCCTTCGAGATCATCGGCCGCGGTCACGAGAACAAGGCCATGCAGGAGCTGCTGCTCGGGATCAAGGCCGACATCGAGGGCGGCAGCAACCTGTCCGACGCCCTGGCCAAGCATCCCCTGATCTTCGACGACCTGTACTGCAACCTGGTTCGGGCCGGCGAGCACGCCGGGATTCTCGACAGCATCCTCGACAAGGTGGCCACCTACAAGGAAAAGACCGAGGCCATCAAGGCCAAGATCAAGAAGGCGCTGTTCTATCCCACCGCCGTCATCGTCATGGCCTTCATCATCACCGCGGTACTGATGATTTTCGTGATCCCCGAGTTCGAGAAGCTGTTTTCCGGTTTCGGGGCCGATCTGCCGGCCATCACGAAGTTTGTCATCAACCTGTCCAAGGTCTTCCAGGAATGGTGGTGGGCCATCTTTGGCAGCATCGGCCTGGCCATCTATGGACTCCTGCAATTCAAGAAACGCTCGAAGAAATTCCAGACCTTTCTCGACAAAACCCTTCTGCACGTGCCGATCATCGGCCCCATCATGACCAAGGCCGCCATCGCCCGCTATGCGCGCACCCTGTCCACCATGTTCGCCGCCGGCGTGCCCCTGGTGGAAGCCATGGAATCGGTGGCCGGTGCCGTCGGCAACGTGGTCTATGGCGACGCGGTGATGCGCATGCGTGACGAGGTCGCTTCCGGTACCCAGCTCAACGTAGCCATGAAGCAGACCAACCTCTTCCCCAACATGGTGGTGCAGATGACCGCCATCGGCGAGGAGGCCGGCTCGGTGGACGCCATGCTGGCCAAGGTGGCCGACTTCTACGAAGAGGAAGTGGACAACGCCGTGGACGGCCTCAGCAGCCTGCTGGAGCCCATCATCATGGCCATTCTTGGCGTCCTGATTGGTGGCCTGGTGGTTGCCATGTACATGCCCATCTTCCAGATGGGCAAGGTGGTCGGCGGCTGATCCGTTCACTGCATGACATTCCTTACACTGTTGCAGCAGAACACGGCGCTCTTTCTGGGCGCCGTGTTCGTACTGGGGCTGCTGGTGGGCAGCTTCCTCAACGTGGTGATCCTGCGCCTGCCGGTGATGATGGAACGGCGCTGGCAACGGGAATGTGCCGAGTTCACCGGTGCGCCGCTGCCCGAGACAGCCGAACCATTCAATCTCGTCACCCCCCGTTCCCGTTGTCCGGAATGCGGGCATCTTATCTCGGCGCTGGAGAACATTCCCGTCCTCAGTTATCTGTGGCTGCGCGGCCGCTGCCGCCACTGCGGCACAGCCATTCCGATGCGCTATCCCCTGGTGGAAATCCTCAGTGCCCTGCTGGCCATCACCGTGGCTTGGCATTTCGGCCTCGACCTGCCATTGCCGTTCGCCCTGCTGCTCACCTGGGTCCTGCTGGCCCTGAGCTTCATCGATCTGGATCGGCAGTGGCTGCCCGATGACCTCACCCTGCCCTTTCTCTGGCTGGGGCTGCTGGTCAACATTCGCGGGGTGTTCACCGATCTCGAGTCGGCCGTGATCGGCGCTGCGGCCGGCTACCTGATCCTGTGGTTCGTCTACCACGTATTCCGCAAGCTCACCGGCAAGGAAGGCATGGGCTACGGCGACTTCAAGCTGCTGGCGATGCTCGGCGCCTGGCTGGGCTGGCAGGCCATTCCCCTGATTGTGATCCTTTCCTCGCTGGTGGGAACGGTCTTCGGCGTGAGCTTTCTTCTTTTGCGCCGCCTGGGTCGGGAACAGCCCATTCCCTTCGGCCCGTACCTGGCCATCGCAGGCTGGATCGCCCTGATATGGGGGGATCGAATCACCGCCGCATACCTGGACTGGGCGCTCGGCTGATCATGCTGGTGGTGGGGCTCACCGGGGGGATCGGCAGCGGCAAGAGCACTGTGGCGGGGCTGTTCGCCGAGCGGGGCGTGCCGATTATCGACACCGATGAACTGGCCCGGGAGGTCGTGGCCCCCGGCACGCCGGGGCTCCAGCAACTGGTGGAACGCTTCGGCACGGCGATTCTGACGCCGGACGGTGAACTGGACCGGCGCCGGCTGCGCGTGCGGATCTTCCAGGACGAGGCCGCCCGCCGGGACGTCGAGGCCATTCTCCATCCCCTCATCGAGGCGCGGGTCCGCGAACGGCTCGCTCCGCTGGAGGCGCCCTACGCCCTGGTGGTCATTCCCCTGCTGGCAGAAACCGGCGGCTATCCCTTCATCGAGCACGTGCTGGTGGTGGATGCCGCACCGGAAACGCAAATTCAGCGAGTCATGGCCCGGGACGGGGTCGATCGCGCCGCAGTCGAAAGGATCCTCGCCACCCAGGCCGATCGCCAGCGCCGCCTGGCCCTGGCCGACGACGTGATCGACGGCGAGCGGCCTCTGTCCGAACTGCGCGAACGGGTCGCGCAGCTCGATCGGCGCTACCGGGAAATGGCCCGCGAACTCGAAGGACGGTAGCGGTTGCCAAAACCGCCCGCCTGGCACAGAATCCCGCTTTGCCTCATCGAGCCGTCTTGCCCGTGGAAAACCCCATCCTCTACGAACAGCCTCTGAACGAGCGGATGCGCACCTTCCTGCGCCTGGAACAGCTCTTCCGGCAGACCCGCTATTCGCTGGGGGGCTTCTCCATGTGGGACAGCCGCCACAGCGTCAACGGCCTCATCCAGATCCTCGAGCTGCTGGCCCGGGGCGATCTGAAGAACGAAATCCTCAAGGAGCTGGAGCGCCTGCAGGCCTCCCTCATGGCCCTGCAGGATCGGCCGGGCGTGGATCAGGCCCAGCTGGGCAGCGTGCTGCACCAGTTGCAGCAGGCCGAGGCGGAAGTCCATGGCCAGTCGGGCCAGTTCGGCCAAAGCCTGCGCGACAACGAGCTGCTTGCCGGCATCCGCCAGCGCACCAGCATCGTCGGCGGCGACTGCAACTTCGACCTGCCGGCCTATCATCACTGGCTGAGCCGCGATCCCGAACGGCGGATCGCGGATCTGGAGAGCTGGCTCGCCAGCCTGGATCCGGTCATCCAGCCCATTTCCATGATTCTCGCCATCCTGCGAGAAAGCGCGGACGCCCGGGAACAGCGGGCCGAAGGCGGCTTCCACCAGCAGAACCTCGATCCCGGGCAACCGGTTCAGCTGCTGCGCATCCAGCTCCCCCAGGCGATGGAGGTGTTTCCCGAAATCAGCGCCGGCAAGCACCGCTTTTCGGTTCGGTTTCTCGAACCCCGTGGCAGCGAGCGGCCGGTACAGACCGATCAGAACGTGGACTTTCTGCTGAGCCTGTGTGCCCTGTGAGCAAGACCGTCAAATGCCCAACCTGTGGCAAGGCCGTGACCTGGGGCCCCGACTCGCCCTTGCGCCCCTTCTGCAGCGAACGCTGCAAGCTCATCGATCTGGGGGAATGGGCCGCCGAAGGGCACCGGATTCCCGGCGAGGAAATCCTGCCCGAGGAGATGCTGGATCCGGAGCGCCGCCACCGGCATTGACCTCCATCCCCTTCTCACCCTGGCCCACTCGGCTCGGGCGTCCCGCTTCGCGCTACCGTGGCGTCGTCCTCCGAGGAGAGAGGAAAAATCCGGCATACCGGCCTGTTCAGTCTCCGGCACGGAAGCCGAAACGGGCTTCCCGGACCGCCTCCGCGCTTTCCACGCTCACCACGGCCCGCCAGTCGTGACGGCCGGTGGTGCACACGGGCAACACGGCGCGACCGGTGAAGCGGCCGGTACCACCGTTCTGCAGCCGATAGCGGTTCAGACCCATGTCCATGTCCGGCATCTCGAAACGCACCTGCACGTCGGGCGGCGGCTTCACCGCAAAGCCGTTCAGGTGCACCTCGAAGGGAAATGCCGTGAGGGGGCTGGGCGGGGCAAGGAAGCGCAGGGTGATGCGGCGGCCGTCCCGACTGCTCTGGCAGAATCCGGCGCCATCACACTCTGCGTCGGGAAACGAGACGACCTGGGGTGCATCACTCTGGCAGGCAACGAGCGTCAGGAGGAGCCAGGCCAGGGCGGTTGCGCGAAGACCGGTCATGGCCACCACGCCCGGATGGCCGCCACCCCCTGCCCGCCGGCTTCCCAGGCCCGTTCCCGCTCGGCCTCGCCGAGCCCGCCCAGGGCATAGACCGGATGGGCGGCCAGCCTCACCAGTTCGGCAAAGCCCCTCCAGCCCAGCGGCCGGGTGCCGGGATGGGAGGCGGTGGGCGCCACCGGCGAGAGGACGCTGAAATCCACGCCCATGGCCTGCGCCTGACGCAGCTCCTGCGCATCATGGGTGGAGGCGGCCACCAACCGGCTCGCGGGGAGCGGCCGGGAGGTCAGCGCCCGCAGCCGGTGACGGGTGAGATGCACGCCATCGGCGCCGGTGGCCGCCACCCAGTCGGGCGGGCCGTTGATCAACAGGCGCGCGCCGGCCGCGTGGCAAAGTGCCACCGCTTCCCGTGCCAGCGCCAGGTATTCGCCGGCATCGAGATGATGGGCCCGAAACTGAACGAGACGGATGCCCCGTGCAAGGGCGGCCTGCAACCGGCACCGGAAATCGGCCGCATCTGCGAAGGACCCGGTGATCAGGTAGCGGGAAGGCAGCCGCACGGCAGTGACGATGGGCCGGTTGGCGGCAGGCAGGGGAAGGGTAAGCAGATCCGCCTCCGCCACCCAGCGCAGCGGCTGCCCTTCCCGTCCGTGGGGCTCGCCCTGCCAGCGATCCACCTGCCACACGTCCAGCTCCACCGTCCTGTCGGGATAGGCATGGCGCAATCGGATCAGGGGCCGCAGGTGCTCGGCGCGGATCCCCAGTTCCTCCTCCAGTTCCCGGATCAGGGCGCTGCGGCGATCCTCGCCCGGCTCGCGCTTGCCGCCCGGAAACTCCCACAGCCCGCCCTGATGAACGTGTGCCGGGCGCCGCGTCAGCAGCACCCGATCGCCGCGGCGGATCACGCCCACCGCCACGGGCAGCGCCTCAGGTGCGGTATTCGGCGTTGATGCGCACGTAGTCATAGGAGAAGTCGCAGGTCCACACCCGCGCCCGGGCCACGCCCCGTGCCAGATCGATGCGCACGGTGATCTCGTTGCGGTCCATCACCGCCTGACCCCGTTCCTCACGGTATTCCGGATCGCGGCCGCCGGCGGTGACGATCCGCACTTCGTCGAGCCAGATCCGCACGGCCTGAACGTCGAGATCGGGAACGGGTGCCCGGCCCACGGCGGCGAGTATGCGCCCCCAGTTGGGATCGGCGGCGAAGAAGGCCGTCTTGACCAGCGGCGAGTGGGCCACCGTCCAGGCCACTTCGAGGCATTCCGCCTCGCTGCCGCCCCCCGTGACCTCCACATGGATCAGTTTGGTGGCCCCTTCGCCGTCGCGGACCAGCCCCTTGGCCAGTTCCTCGCACAGCTCGGTCAGGGCCGCCTGCCAGGCGGCCAGGGCCGGCGTGCCCGTTTGCAGCGTCACGCCGCTTTGGCCCGTGGCCATCAGCACGCAGGCATCATTGGTGGAGGTATCGCCGTCCACCGTGATCCGGTTGAAGGAGACGTCCACCGCCGCCTGCAGGCTGGTCTGCAGCAATTCGGGAGCGAGGGCGGCATCGGTGGCGATATAGGCCAGCATGGTGGCCATGTTCGGGCGGATCATGCCGGCCCCCTTGGCCATGCCCGTGAGCGTCACCGTCCGCCCGTCGATCTCAAGCGTGCGCGACAGCCGTTTGGGCCGGGTGTCGGTGGTAAGGATCCCCCAGGAGGCCTCGTCCCAGCCGTCGGCGTCGAGCGCCTCGAGCGCCGTCGGCAGGGCCGAGGTGATCCGCGCCACCGGCAGATCCTCGCCGATGACGCCCGTGGAGAACGGCAGAACCTGCTCCATCTCGCACCCCCCATGGCCGGCCAACGCCGCGCAGCATTCCCGCGCCGCACGCAGCCCCGCCTCGCCGGTGCCGGCATTGGCATTGCCGGTATTGACGAGCAGGTAACGCGGTGCGCCCTGCGCCAGATGTTCCCGGGCCACGATCACCGGCGCGGCGCAGAAGGCATTGCGGGTGAACACCGCCGCCGTGGTGGTCCCCTCGGCCAGTTCGATCACCACCAGATCGCGGCGATCCGGCTGCTTGATACCGGCCCGGGCGGTGCCCAGGCGGATGCCGGGGATGGGGAGGGCAGCGGGGAGATCGTCAGAGGTCATGGATTGGAGGATTCCTGTCGGGAAGGGCAAACGGTTCGTATCTTCGTAGGAGCGGCGCCCCCGCCGCGATTTTGCGTTAGTGGGTAATGGAGGTCAGGGAAAAGCGTGGTGATGTTACCCGCAACCTGCTACTCGTCACCCGCAACCTTCTGATCGCGGCGGGGGCGCCGCTCCTACCGTTTTCGTGCAAGGCAGAAAAGGCTTGCCCACGCCTCGCTTCGAATCGACGGCGAGGGCAATGTTGTCATGTCGGCCTGATACCCAAGGGGCACACACCAGGACACCCTTCTCCCTTTGCACCTTTGCGTTGAAAACACAATCGGTCAGTTCAGCTTGCCGTGGCAGTGCTTGTACTTCTTGCCGGAACCGCAGGGGCAGGGTTCGTTGCGGCCCACCTTGCGGCCTTCGCGCACGAAGGGCTTGTGGGATTCTTCGGCTTCGGCCGTCGCGGTTTCGGCATCGCCCTGCATGGCCGTGACGTTGGCATGCTGAAACTCCATCTGCTGCTCCAGAGCCCGGCGCTGGGCCTCGAGGGCGGCGATCTCTTCCTCGCTGTGGATCTGCACCCGGCTCAGGAGCGTGATCACGTCGTGCTTGATGCGCTCGAGCATGGCCGCGAACAGCTCGAAGGATTCGCGTTTGTATTCCTGCTTGGGGTTCTTCTGCGCATAGCCGCGCAGGTGGATGCCCTGGCGCAACTGATCCATCAGGGCCAGGTGATCCCGCCACTGGCTGTCGAGCACTTCGAGGAACACCGCCTTTTCGATCTGGCGCATGACCTCGGCGCCGTACTGTTCCTCCTTCTCCCGGTAGGCCTGTTCCACCGCCTCGATGATGCGCTGGCGCAGGCCTTCCTCGTCCAGGCGCTCCTCGGCATCGAGCCAGCCCTGCACGTCCAGCGTCAGGCCGAACTCGGCCTTGAGGGCCTCCTGCAGGCCCGGAATGTCCCACTGTTCCTCGATGCTCTGCGGCGGCACGTAGTCGCTGATGATGCCGATGACCACGTCGGCGCGGATCGCGCTGATGGTTTCCGAGAGATCCTCGCTGGCGAGGATTTCGTTGCGCTGGTTGTAGATCACCTTGCGCTGATCGTTGGCCACGTCGTCGTATTCGAGCAACTGCTTGCGCATGTCGAAGTTGTGACCTTCCACCTTGCGCTGGGCGTTCTCGATCGCCCGGCTCACCCAGGGATGCTCGATGGCCTCGCCTTCCTGCATGCCCAGGCGCTGCATGATGGCGCTGACCCGATCCGAGGCGAAGATCCGCATCAGATTGTCTTCCAGGGAGAGGTAGAAGCGAGAAGAGCCGGGATCGCCCTGGCGCCCGGAACGGCCGCGCAACTGGTTGTCCACGCGCCGCGATTCGTGGCGCTCGGTGCCGATGATGTGCAGGCCACCGGCCTCGAGCACCGTCTGGTGGCGCTTCTCCCAGTCGGCGCGCAGCTTCTCGATCTGTTCGTGGGTGGGATCCTTGAGCTTGTCGATCTCCGCCTCGAGATTGCCGCCGAGCACGATGTCGGTGCCGCGGCCGGCCATGTTGGTGGCAATGGTCACCGCCCCCGGCATGCCGGCCTGGGCCACGATCTCCGCCTCGCGCTCGTGCTGCTTGGCGTTGAGGACCTCGTGCTTGATGCCGGCCTTCTTCAGCAGGCCCGAGAGGTATTCGGAGACCTCGATGGAGGTGGTGCCCACCAGCACCGGCTGCTGGCGCGCATGGCAGTCCTTGATGTCCTCGATCACCGCGTCGAACTTCTCGCGCTGGGTGAGGTAGACGAGATCGTTCATGTCCTTGCGGATCATCGGCCGGTGGGTGGGAATCACCACCACTTCCAGGCCATAGATCTGCTGGAACTCGTAGGCCTCGGTGTCGGCGGTGCCGGTCATGCCCGAGAGCTTGTCGTAGAGCCGGAAATAGTTCTGGAAGGTGATGGAGGCGACCGTCTGGTTCTCCTGCTGCACGGGCACGCCTTCCTTGGCCTCGATGGCCTGGTGCAGGCCGTCGGACCAGCGCCGGCCGGGCATGGTGCGGCCGGTGAACTCGTCGACGATGATCACCTCGTTGTTCTGCACGATGTAGTCCACGTCCTTCTGGAACAGGCTGTGCGCGCGCAGCGCGGCGATGACGTGGTGCAGCAGACCGATATTGGAGACGTCGTACAGCGATTCCCCCTCCTTGAGCAGGCCGGCTTCGAGCAGCAGGCGTTCCACCTTCTCGTGGCCTTCCTCGGTCAGGT
>Ga0256841_1000468_pt1 | contig 41832 bp, 37 predicted proteins | sample 356308metaG_FD_185971 | JGI IMG/M metagenome (GOLD analysis project Ga0256841, IMG submission 185971) | Hydrothermal vent microbial communities from Mid Atlantic Ridge, Atlantic Ocean - 356-308 | ecosystem: Environmental > Aquatic > Marine > Hydrothermal vents | place: Atlantic Ocean: Mid...
TAATTGTCGTCATGGTTCTTCCCCACTAACAGTCGTTTCGTTAGTAAGGAGAACCAAGAACAGTACGGGTTAAATCCCAGCGTATTCGAAACTAGCCGTCTAGGTTCGAATCCCTCCCTCTCCGCCAGACGTAAAGAAAAGGCGGTGTCAGAAATGGCACCGCCTTTTATTCATTATTATGCAGGGAGGGATTCGAACCCGAGAGAATCAAAAAAGGGGTTCGACCGCGTAGCGCGGCAGCGCGGAGCAGAGGCGAGAACAGGGAGCCAATCCCTCCCTCTCCGCCAGACGTAAAGAAAAGGCGGTGTCAGAAATGGCACCGTCTTTTATTCATTATTATGCAGGGAGGGATTCGAACCCGAGAGAATCAAAAAAGGGGTTCGACCGCGTAGCGCGGCAGCGCGGAGCAGAGGCGAGAACCAAAACGGCAAATGCTTGATCTTTCGCTGATTGTGGCATGTTTTGCGTTCGTGGCCCATCTTCCGGGGAAGATTGAAACCGGGCAGATCACGTGCTACAAGTCCGGAAAGTTTATTTGCTCGTAACAGTTGGTAATAATTCGTCTTGACCTTGGAGCCAAAAATAACTATCATCGCGCCGCATGAGAGGGCAGGAAGCCCGGTTACGGTTGTTCGCCGGATGGCGTAACAGAAGGGTATTTCAAAGTTGGTGGAATCCCTGGAACCCCGTTTACGGGGTTTTTTGTTGCTGGAAGATCAGGAATGGGCCTCGTGCCCATTTTTTTGTTTTTGGAGTTTTTGAGCGGTTCATATGCACAAAGCATCGGCCAAATTGCAGGAGATCGCGCGAGCCGTGGTGGAACCCATGGGGTATGAGCTGGTTGGGGTGGAGTACCTCAGCGGCTACCAGGGCGGCAACCTGCTGCGTGTCTATATCGACCATGAGAATGGGATCGGTGTGGATGATTGTGCTGCCGTCAGTCACCAGCTCAGTGGTGTGCTGGATGTGGAAGATCCCCTTCCGGGACAGTACAGCCTGGAGGTTTCGTCTCCGGGGCTGGATCGGCCGATTTTCGATGCAGAACAGTTTGAGCGCTACATCGGACAGAAAGTGAATGTGAAACTTGACCCGTCCATTGGCGGCAGGCGCAAGTACAAAGGTTTGCTCTTGGGGCTGGAAGGCGACCATATTCTGGTAGAGGTGGATGGAGAGGTCTATCCTTTATATCTGGATCAGATACAGGAGGCACGTCTTGTCCCGGAATTCTAATTTAGTGAGGGTATTGCGATGACCAAAGAGATCTTGTTCGTCGTGGACGCAGTGTCTAACGAGAAAGAAGTCGAGAAGGATATCATTTTCGAAGCCATCGAGGCGGCACTTGCTTCTGCAACACGAAAAAAACATGGCGGCGACATCGAGGTTCGTGTGGTCATCGATCGTGAGACCGGAGACTATGACACCTACCGCCGCTGGCTGGTGGTGGATGACAGTGAGACTTCGGTACTGGAAAACCCCAAGTCGGAGATCACTCTCAGCGCAGCCCGGGCGGAAGACCCCGATATCCAGCCTGGTGACTTCATAGAGGAACCGATGGAATCCATCGAGTTCGGTCGTATTGCTGCGCAGACGGCCAAGCAGGTCATCGTGCAGAAAGTGCGTGAAGCCGAGCGAGCCAAGGTGGTTGAAGCCTATGAAGACAAGGTAGGGCAACTGGTTACCGGGCTGGTCAAGCGCTTGGATCGTGGTGCCATCATTCTTGATCTGGGCAACAATGCCGAAGCCATCATTCCCCGCAGCGATGTGATTCCCAAGGAACCGGCGCGTATCGGCGATCGCCTGCGCGGTTTTCTCAAAGAGATTCGCACCGATGTGCGTGGTCCCCAGTTGTTCGTGTCACGTACCGCACCGGAGCTGCTTATCGAACTGTTCAAGCTGGAAGTGCCGGAAGTGGGTGATGGTCTCATCGAAATCCTCGGGGCGGCCCGCGATCCGGGGCGTCGCGCCAAGATTGCGGTGCGCACCAATGATCCGCGCATCGATCCTGTAGGGGCTTGTGTGGGTATGCGCGGCTCCCGGGTACAGGCTGTTTCCAATGAGCTCGCTGGTGAACGTGTGGACATCATTCTCTGGGATGAAAACCCGGCCCAGTTCATCATCAACGCCATGTCGCCGGCGGAAGTCTCTTCCATCGTGGTGGATGAGGATTCCCATGCCATGGATATTTCCGTAAAGGAAGAAAATCTTTCCCAGGCGATTGGCAGTGGTGGGCAGAACATCCGTCTGGCCAGCCAGCTTACCGGCTGGACACTCAATGTAATGAGTGAAGAGGAACTGGCGGAAAAAGTGGACGCGGAAACGCGCCAGTTCGTACAGACATTCATGGACGAACTGGATGTGGACGAGGAAGTGGCTGTCATCCTGGCTCAGGAAGGCTTTACCTCGGTCGACGAGATTGCTTTCGTACCCGAAGAGGAGTTGCTGGCCATCGAGGAATTCGATGAAGAGGTTGTCGCCGAGCTGCGCAGTCGTGCAAGTGATGCGCTGTTGACCAACGCCATTGCCAAGGAAGAGAACCTTTCCGATGCGGAACCTGCTGAGGATCTGCTGGGCATGGAGGGCATGACCGAGGATCTGGCCCATCAGCTGGCCTCGGTTGGAGTGGTCACCATGGAGGATCTGGCCGAGCAATCGGTGGACGAGCTGATGGAGCTCGAAGGTATGGAAGAAAAGCGTGCCGGTGAACTGATCATGACCGCGCGCGCGCCATGGTTTGAAGAAGCGGGATCAGAAACAGAGTCCGAAGGCTAGGAGGTATTGGCATGAGCGATATAACAGTCAGCCAGTTGGCCGCCGCCGTAGGTGTTCCGGTAGATCGTTTGCTGCAGCAACTTGCCCAGGCGGGCCTGGAAAAGAAAGATGGTGATGATGTCGTCACTGCGGAAGAAAAGATCGAGCTTCTCAACTATCTGCGTCGCAGTCATGGCAAGAGCGAGCCGGTGACGAAACCGGCCAAGACTGGCAAGGTGACATTAAAGCGCAAGACCACCACGGAGCTGAAACAACCTGCGTCTGCGCGTCGTTCCCCCTCGGCGCGGGCTACGCGCTCGGCAAAGACCGTGAATGTGGAAGTGCGCCGCAAGCGCACCTATGCAAAACAGCCAGAAGCCGAAACGGACAAGGAGCGTCTGCTCAAGGAAGCCGAAGCTGCCAAGCAGGCGCTTGCGGAACAGGAAGAGCAGCGTCGCCAGGCCGAAGAGCAGGAACGCGCCCGGCGCAAGGCCCAGGAAGCGCTGCTACAGGCAGAGAAGGAAGAAAAACAACGTGCGGAAGAAGCGCGCAATCGCGCCCAAGAGGAAGAACGCCTCCGCGCGGAAGCAGAGAAAAAACAGAAGGAAAGGGATCTGGAAATGGCTCGCCGCGCGCAGGAACAGCGCAAGAGCCAGCAGGAAGCCAGGGAACGCAAGGAGAAAGCCCAGCGTCGCGCCGATGCCGGAAAACCCGGTCGTGGACGCAAGGAATTGCATGTCGCCGCGGGCAAGAGTGGGCGGCGCAAGCCCGCGCGCAAGAATCGTGGGCGTGACGCTGCCCAGGCGGATATGGATCATGGTTTCCAGAAGCCGACAGCGCCAGTAATACGCGAAGTCAAAGTGCCGGACAACATCAGCGTGGGTGAACTGGCCCAGCAGATGTCGGTCAAGGCGGCCGAAGTGATCAAGGAGCTCATGAAAATGGGCATGATGGTGACCATCAACCAGGTTCTGGATCAGGATACCGCCGCTCTGGTAGTCGAGGAAATGGGTCACAAGGTGATTTTCCACAAGGAAGAGGATGTGGAAGACAAGTTGCTGGCGGAGATTTCCGAAGAGCCCCAGGGTGAACAAGAGCCCAGGGCGCCCGTGGTTACCATCATGGGGCATGTCGATCACGGCAAGACCTCGCTACTGGACTATATTCGCAAATCCCGGGTGGCCGAAGGTGAAGCGGGTGGCATAACCCAGCATATCGGCGCCTATCGGGTCAAAACCGATCACGGAACCATTACTTTCCTGGATACACCGGGACACGCGGCGTTTTCCGCCATGCGCGCCCGTGGTGCCAAGGCAACGGATATCATTATTCTGGTGGTGGCGGCGGATGATGGCGTCATGCCCCAGACCAAGGAAGCGGTACAGCACGCCAAGGCCGCCGGTGTTCCGCTGATTGTTGCCGTGAACAAGATCGACAAGCCGGAGGCCCAGCCGGATCGCGTGATGCAGGAACTGGTGGCCGAGGAGGTTGTGCCGGAAGATTGGGGTGGTGATACCCAGTTCGTTCAGGTGTCTGCCAAAACCGGTCAGGGCGTGGAAGAGCTGCTGGATGCGATTCTGCTCCAGGCCGAAATTCATGAATTCAAAGCGCCGGTTGAAGGGCTCGCCCAAGGCACCATAGTCGAGTCCAGTCTGGACAAGGGCCGGGGGCCGGTGGCCACGGTGCTGGTACAGTCCGGTACCCTGCGCAAGGGTGACGCAGTGGTGGCGGGCATGGAATATGGTCGCGTACGCGCCATGTTCGATGAGAACGGCAAACCGGTCAAGGAAGCCGGTCCCTCCACTCCCGTAGAACTGCTGGGGCTGTCCGGTACGCCTCAGGCGGGCGACAGCCTGGTGGCCCTGAAAGACGAGAAGAAGGCGCGCGAAGTAGCCGAGAAACGCCGTGAACAGCAGCGGGATTCCCGTCTGGCGGAACAGAAAGCCGCCAAGCTCAACGAGATGTTCTCCCGCATGGGGGAGGGCGACGTTGCCTATGTGAACCTGATCGTCAAGGCGGATGTGCAGGGGTCTGTGGAAGCCCTGAAGGAATCCCTGCAGAAGATCCATACGGATGAGGCCCGGGTGAAAATCGTCGCCGCGGGAGTGGGTGGCATCAATGAGTCCGATGCCAACCTGGCGCTGACCTCGGGGGCGGCCATTATCGGCTTCAACGTGCGGGCGGATGCGGCGGCGCGCAAGGTCATCGAGGAAAGTGACCTGGATGTGCGTTACTACAGCATCATCTATGAGGTCATCGATGACGTGAAACAGGCGGTGGCCGGTCTGCTTTCGCCGGAGATCAGGGAAGAGATCATCGGCCTGGCGGAAGTGCGCGATGTATTCCGTTCTTCCAAGCTGGGGGCGATTGCCGGCTGCATGGTGGTGGATGGCGTGGTCAGGCGCCACAGTCCCATTCGCGTATTGCGTGACAATGTGGTCATCTACGAAGGTGAGCTCGAATCCCTGCGCCGGCACAAGGATGATGTCAATGAGGTCAAGGCCGGAACCGAATGCGGTATCGGCGTGAAGAACTACAACGATATCAAGCCTGGCGATCAGATCGAGGTCTTCTCCCGCACCGAGGTGCAAAGAGAACTGGAATGAAGGAATTCAGTCGTGCCGACCGCATCGGATCCCAGATGCAGCGGGAACTGGCGCTGTTGCTCAGGGACGCAGTTAAGGATCCGCGCCTGTCGGAAGTGACGGTGCAGGAGGTGCGCGTGACCCGGGACCTGTCTCATGCCAAGGTGTATTTCACTGTTCTGGACAAGGCGGAAGCGGAATTCTTTACCCGCTTGCTGGGCAAGGCGGCGGGTTTTCTGCGCCGTCGCCTGGGGCAGGCGATGAAGCTGCGTACGGTGCCGGAGTTGAAGTTTGTCTACGACAGCTCCATAGAGGAGGGCCAGCGTCTGGAGGCGCTTATCCAGAAGGCGGTTTCCCGTGACAATGGAGAGGACGATGGGTAAACGCCGCCGTCGTGGACGCAATATCTCCGGAATTCTGCTTCTGGACAAACCCCCGGGTTTGACCTCCAATGCCGCCTTGCAGGAAGTGAAGCATCTTTACAAGGCGCAAAAGGCCGGTCATACAGGCAGCCTGGACCCGCTGGCCACCGGAATGCTGCCCCTGTGTTTTGGCAATGCGACCAAGATATCCGCCTTTCTCCTGGACGCGGACAAACGCTATCAGGTGCGGGTCAAGCTGGGTGAGGCGACCAGCACCGCCGATGCCGAGGGGGAGATCATCGAAACCAGTCCGGCGGATCACATCACCGAAGCGGACGTTCTGGCTCTGCTGCCACAGTTCAGCGGAGAGATCGAGCAGCTGCCGCCCATGTATTCCGCAGTCAAGCACAAAGGGCAACGTCTTTACCAACTTGCCCGACAGGGATTGGAAGTGGAGCGGGAAGCTCGCCAGGTGACGATTTTCGATCTGCGGCTTACGCACTTCGATGCCCCTGAGTTCGATCTGGACGTGCATTGCTCCAAGGGCACTTATGTTCGCACCCTGGCCGAAGACATGGGGAAAGCTCTTGGGGTTGGCGCGCATGTAAGCGTGTTGCGCCGTACTCAGGTAGGCCCTTTCCACGAGGAAGGCATGATCAGCATGGAACAGCTGCGCGAGACCCTGGATCAAGAGGGAATGCAGGGACTGGACAATTTGCTGTTGCCCATAGAAGCCGGGCTGGCCCACTGGCCCGCCGTACATCTTGGCGCGGACAGCAGTTTCTATGTAAAGCAGGGGCAGGCAGTACGTGTACCCAAGGCTCCTGCCGAAGGCTGGGTGCGCATCTATGGAGTAAATGACGAGTTCATAGGCGCCGGCGAAATTGATGAGGATGGCCTGGTTGCGCCACGTCGAATGTTGGCGAATCTGGGCTGAATGTAGGATAATTGTCTTTTGTTGCTGAAAACCGGGTTTTCAGCTTTTTTGTGTATCGCCAGTTCCGCCTGAACTCATTGTCGGACGGAATGTTGCATTTTGCAGGCGAATATTTCTATTGGAGAAACCATCATGGCAATGAGTGCAGAGATCAAGAAACAAATCGTGGAAGAATACGGCAAGAGCCCCAATGACACCGGCTCAACTGAAGTGCAGGTCGCTTTGCTGACCTGGCGCATCAATGACCTGACGCCCCATTTCAAGGAGCACAACAAGGATCACCATTCCCGCCAGGGATTGATTCGCATGGTCAATTCCCGCCGCAAACTTCTCGACTATCTCAAAGGCAAGGACGTGGAACGCTATCGCGAACTGATCAAGCGTCTCGGTCTGCGTCGTTAATCTCAAGCGAAGGAAACCTTAAGTGACTGCAATCAAAAAAGAGTTCCAGTTCGGCGATCACAAAGTGACGCTGGAAACCGGGGAAGTGGCCCGTCAGGCAGATGGCGCGGTAATCATCAACATGGAAGATACCGTGGTACTTTGTACCGTGGTGGGCGCCAAGCATGCGATGGAAGGCCGTGACTTTTTCCCCCTGACGGTCGATTATCAGGAAAAGACTTATGCCGCGGGCAAGATTCCCGGCGGTTTCTTCCGTCGTGAGGGGCGTCCTTCGGAGAAGGAGATTCTCGTGGCACGGCTTATCGACCGTCCTATCCGCCCCCTGTTTCCCAAGGGATACACCAATGAGACCCAGGTCATCTGTACCGTCATGTCTCTGAACCCTTATGTGGATCCCGAGATTCCGTCGCTCATTGGCACCTCTGCAGCGCTGGCGATTTCCGGGCTGCCTTTCCAGGGGCCTATCGGCGCGGCGCGGGTCGGCTACAAGGACGGGCAGTATCTGCTCAATCCTCCCGGCACCGGACTGAGCGAAGTCACGGATCTGGATCTTGTCGTGGCCGGTACGGACACTGCGGTGCTGATGGTGGAATCGGAAGCCCGTGAGCTGTCCGAGGAAGTCATGCTTGGCGCCGTGTTGTTCGGTCACGAGCAGATGCAGGTGGCCATTCAGGCGATCAAGGAGCTGGCTGATGAAGTAGGCAAGCCCACCATCGAATTCAGTGTTCCCGAGGAAGACAGTGCTCTGGCCGAGAAAGTGGCCGAGATTGCCGGCGCGGGTGTTGGCGAAGCCTACAGCATTGTCGACAAGATGGAGCGCTATGCGAGACTGGATGAGGTGAAGGCCGCTACCATCGAGGCCCTGTGTTCCGGTGAAGAGCCACAGTGGACCGAAGAACAGGTTTCCGCAGCACTGAACAAGCTGAAGAAGACGACCGTACGCAGTCGCATTCTTGCCGGCGAGCCGCGTATCGACGGTCGTGATACCAAGACCGTGCGCAATATCGAGATCAAAACCGGCATCCTGCCCCGCACTCATGGTTCAGCTCTGTTTACCCGGGGCGAGACCCAGGCGCTGGTTATCACCACGCTGGGTACGGAGCGCGATGCGCAGATCGTGGATGCTCTGGACCGTTCCTATCGTGAACCTTTCATGCTGCACTACAACTTCCCGCCTTTCTGCGTGGGAGAGACCGGCCGCGTGGGCAGCCCCAAGCGTCGTGAAATCGGTCATGGCCGTCTGGCCAAGCGGGGCGTGCTCGCGGTGATGCCGAATCTTGAGGAGTTTCCCTATTCCATTCGGGTGGTTTCCGAGATTACCGAGTCCAATGGTTCCTCCTCCATGGCTTCCGTATGCGGTACCAGCCTGTCCCTCATGGATGCAGGTGTGCCGGTGAAGGCGCCGGTTGCCGGTGTTGCCATGGGCCTGATCAAGGAAGGAGATGACTTTGCCGTACTCACCGATATTCTTGGTGATGAGGATCATCTAGGCGACATGGACTTCAAGGTTGCCGGAACCAGTGACGGGATCAACGCCCTGCAGATGGATATCAAGATTCAGGGCATCACCCGTGAAATCATGGATATCGCCCTGACTCAGGCCAAAGACGGTCGCATGTACATCCTTGAGCAGATGAACAAGGCCATCAATGCACCCCGTCAGGAAATGTCTGAACATGCGCCGCGCATCATTTCTTTCCGTATTCATCCGGACAAGATTCGTGATGTCATTGGCAAGGGCGGTGCAACCATTCGTGCCATCACCGAAGAAACCGGTGCTACTGTCGATCTGGACGATAGTGGTCTGGTCAAGATCTTTTCCGTGGACAAGGCGGCCGGTGAGAAAGCGCGCAAGCGGGTGGAACTGATCACCGCGGATGTGGAAGTGGGCACGGTCTATGAAGGCAAGGTTGCCAAGCTCATGGACTTTGGTGCTTTCGTAACCATTCTTCCGGGAAAAGACGGCCTCGTGCATATATCCCAGATCAGCGAAGAGCGGGTGGAAAAGGTCAGCGACAAGCTTTCAGAGGGAGATGTCGTGAAGGTCAAAGTGCTGGAAGTGGACAAGCAAGGCCGGATCCGTCTGAGCATGAAAGCCGTGGGAGAAGACGAATAAACACCGTTCTTTTCCCGGTGGCTAAGTAAAAACGGGGCTTTGGCCCCGTTTTTTTTGAGGGGATCCAGGAGTCTGTAGGATTTAACCCGAATATTGCACCAGAACGCGCAAAATGTGGGTTTTTTACCATGAATTACAGCATGTTGCGTGACGAGTATGCTGGGTACAGTTCGTACCTGTCATGCTATCCGGTTTTTCCCGGGATCTTTTCACCCAGCTTGCCCGAACGCACTGCAAGCCGATGAATAACATCGACTTTTGTCCGTTCGAACAATCCGGGCAAAAATCTCTCCGGGAAAATTCCGGATTCCGGTGCAATATTCCGGTTAACAGAATCAATCCGCAATCTTGTGCGTGGACAGGGGATAGCCGCAGTTCTGATAGAAGCGATAGTGATCCCGGCACAGTTGCAGCTGCTCCTGATCCACACATTCCGCTACCCGTTCGAAGCGGCTGAAATATTCCGGAATGGCTGCACGAAGATTGATCAGAACATCATGTTCATCCCCGGGATTGTCCTCGTCCGTGATCAGCACCGGGTTCAGTGAGGCATCGGCCTGGCCAAGAATGCCGTGAGGAATGAAATTCTGGTCCCGGTAGGTCCACAGCAAGCGGTTCATGTGGTGCAGATCCTCACGGCTGTCCGTGGCAATCAGCACCCGGTGTCCCGCATGCCAGGCCTTTTCCGCGAGCCGGACAGCCAGGGTGTATCGGTTTCCCCGGCTGCCCGCTTGCAGCACATAGAAATCCACCCGGGTCATTCCGCCAGTTTGCAGCGCGCCAGAAGCAGTTGCATGAGCATGGGTACCGGGCGTCCGGTAGCGCCCTTGTCGCCGCTCTTCCAGGCGGTTCCGGCAATATCGAGGTGAGCCCATTTGTATTTTTCAGTGAACCTGCCGAGGAAACAGGCGGCAGTAATGGTGCCGGCTCCCTTGCCGCCGATATTGGCCATGTCGGCAAAATTGCTGTCCAGCTGCCGGTTGTAATCATCGTTCATGGGCAGACGCCAGCAGGGATCATTGATGGCATCTCCTGCGCGCAGCAATTCATCTGCCAGTTTGTCGTCATTGGCCAGCAGCCCGGTGGTATGGTGGCCCAGGGCAACCACACAGGCGCCGGTAAGGGTGGCTACATCCACGACTGCGGCGGGCTTGAAGCGTTCGGCGTAGGTCAGGGCATCACACAGAATCAGGCGTCCTTCGGCGTCGGTGTTTAGAATTTCTATGGTAAGACCGGCCATGCTGGTAACGATGTCACCAGGCTTGTTGGCTGCACCGTCGGGCAGGTTTTCCGAAGAAGGAACGATGCCTACCACATTCATGGGAAGCTCCAGTTCGGCACAGGCTTTCAGGGTGCCGATAACGCTGGCGCCGCCACACATGTCGTATTTCATTTCGTCCATGTTGGCAGAGGGCTTGATCGATATGCCACCTGCGTCGAAGGTCAGCCCCTTGCCTACCAGAACTACCGGACGGCTGCTGGCGGAAGCGCCACGATATTCCATGACGATGAGTTTTGCCGGTTCCCGACTGCCTTTGGAAACCGACAGCAGCGCGCCCATGCCCAGCTTTTCCATTTGTTTCTCGCCAAGGGCGCTGACCTTGAGCTTGGCATTGCCGGTGCCGAGTTTTTTTGCCTGGTTTGCAAGATAGCTGGGGGTGCAGATATTGCCGGGCAGATTGGCGAGATTCTTTGCCAGCGTCATGCCGCCGGCAATGGCTTGTGCGTGGCTCAGGGCTTTTTTCACTGTACTGGCGCCAGCACGTGATCCTGAGATCAGGGTCATTTTGTTCAGTGGATGGAGGGGGTGATCCTTCTGGCTTTTGCACTGATCGAAGAGATAGAGTTGCGCCTCCGCGGCAAGTACGGTATCGCGAGTGGCAGCGTAGATTTCAGACTTGTCGGCAAACTCCGGTGGGAGTAAAAATGCACAATCCCTGGTGGCTCCGTCATTGAGCTGGGTGATGGCCTTTTCCATGGCAGAGGCCAGTGATTTCGGGCTCAGGTTTTTTTTCTTTCCCAGCCCCACAAGCAGTACACGTTCAGCACGGATGCCTGGCACATCATAGAGCATCAGCGTCTGTCCGCATTTTCCGTTCAGGTCCCGTTTTTTCAGTACTGATTTCAGGGCGGTGAGTGTATCTGTGCTCAGACTGTTCAGGCTTTCTCCCGCCTGTCTGCCTTCAAACACCCCAAGGATCAGACACTGGGTGGCAAGTTTGTCGGCGGCGGTGGTTTTACTCAGGTAGCGCATAGGTTTTCCGTCTTGTTATTTTGCAAGGGGCAGAGTTTACAATCTATTTCACTATCCTGCATGGTCTTGTTGCTGTGGCGGAACCCATCCCGGTGGTGGCATTCCCCCGTCAGTATTCTTGCGGATAAAAGGCTGACCCGCCAGCGATCTGAGCTGGAGTAAACTCAACGGCTGAATGAACAAGACAGGGCAGGGCGGCAAAGGTAGAATTCACAAACCGAATCCAGGCAACCTTCCAGGTCAGTTTTTTGCTGTTCTCCATAATCGACAGAATGCTCATGCGCGAGGTATTGAAAACCTTGCTAGTTATCGTGAGCGTTTTGCTGTTGCTGATCCTGACCAATTCCCTGGTGCTGCTTTTGGGGCAGGTAGCAGCTGGCAGCATCAGCATGAAAGTCATGGGCGTACTGGTAGGGTTGAAGATCATCAAGCTGCTTGGTTTCATTTTGCCACCGGCTTACTTCTTTTCCATTCTCTGGAGCCTGGGGCGCATGTACCGTGACAGTGAAATGGTGGCCATCAATTGTGCGGGCGTGGGTTTGTCCCGACTGTACCGGGTATTTTTTCTGACCGCCATTCCTCTGGCCGCGCTGGTGGCGGTGCTGGTATTCCTGGTTCTGCCACAGGCGAGAGTCTATGCAGACAATTTGCAGTTGCAGGAAAAGAAACAGTTTCGTATTGGGGGACTAAAGCCTGGCGCTTTCAACGAGTTCGGCAAGGGGCGGTTCATGATCTATGTCGGACAGGCCGATGAAGAGGGGGACGGTCTTCGGGATGTTTTCGTCCGTTATGTGCTGAACGGGGAGCCAGGGATACTTGTGGCTGACCGGGCCAGATTGACGGAGTCGGAAGAAACCGATGCAAAATACCTGTTGCTGGAAGAGGGACAGCGCTATCAGGGAGTGCCTGGAAAGACGCCGTTTTCCGTTGCCGATTTCCGGCGCTACGCCATATTGTTGCCGGATGCCGCCGCGCAAGCCGCCAAGATAAGTCGAACGGCTCTTCCCACGAGCGTACTCCTGGCCAGTGACGATATAAAAATGAAGGCCGAGCTGCAGGACCGGCTTTCCGCCCCATTGTCGGTTTTCGCCCTGATGCTGCTAAGTGTGCCGCTGGCGCGTTCCCTGCCTCGTCAGGGGGTGTATGGAAGGCTCACTCTGGCAGTAATCATCTATGCGATCTACATGAACCTGTTGGGGCTGGCCGAGAAATGGATGGCCAAGGGCGTGACGCCGGAATGGATGGGAATCTGGTGGGTGCCCGGGCTGGCGATGCTGCTGGCCGTGCTGATCACGCGCGCGGATCGTCTGAGCTATTCACCCTTGTGGCGAAATCTCAGGGGGCGCCTGGCATGAGGCGTATCGACCGCTATGTTGCCGTCACTGTAATCAAGGCCACATTGATGACCTTGCTGGTGCTGACCATTCTGACTTTTGTCCTGGCGCTGGTGGATGAAATCGAGGATCTGGGCAAGGGTGAATATACGAGCGTGGATGCCATGATCGTGGCAGCCTGTTCCGTGCCGCGTTTTCTGTATGAGGCTTTCCCCGTTTCGGCCCTGATCGGCGCCCTGCTCGGCATCGGCGGAATGGCTAATGCCGGGGAGCTGGTCGCCATGCGCGCTGCGGGAATGAGTACCTGGCAGATTATTGCCGCTGTTCTCAAGGGTGGGATGTTGCTCATGCTGCTGGTCGTAGTGGTAGGGGATGGCATCGGTCCGGTGCTGGAGCAGTATGGCAATCAATACCGGCTGGAAAAACAGAAAAAACAGATTACTTTCAGTTCCCGCAACGGTTTTTGGGCCAAGGATGGAGACACCATGGTCAATATCCGTCAGCTGACTCCAGAGGGAACATTGCAGGATGTGAGTATCTATCGCTTCGATAAAGCGGGTGAACTGAAGACCATGATTCACGCGGGTCTTGGGGAATACCGCGATGAACAATGGGTGCTGGGGGCGGTGCGTCAGACCCGGATAGGGAAAGACCGGCTGCTGATGGAGCGAAAAAAAACGCTGGAATGGCGCTCTGTCGTGGATCCGGCGGTTCTCAGTGCTGCCTTTATCGATCCCATCATGCTCCCGGCCTGGCAGCTGTGGGAACAGATACAAAGCCTCAAATCCAGGCAGCAGACCGCAGCCCGGTATGAAGTGACTTTCTGGAGCAAGGTGGCCGTGCCGCTGACTACCCTGGCCATGCTGGTTCTTGCCATGCCCCTGGTCATGGGTGGCGGGCGTGATGTTTCCGCCGGGCAAAGGATTTTGTGGGGCGCCATGCTGGGGACGCTGCTGTATCTGTTCAGCCGGGGATTTTCCTTTCTGGTGCTGGCCATGGATCTGCCGCCGGTGCTGGTGGTGTTCTTTCCTCTGCTGGTGATAGTCATGTTGGTCGTGTGGATCCGGCATTTGGCGCTCTGAGCCAGATAATCTTCTCCGATGTGTGGACACTGTTTTGCTGATTTATGGGATAATTCAAAATTGCCTTGCGCCCGGAATGTCTTCCGTGGGCAGGTGTTGGAGCATGAAAGGTTTTTCTGCTATCTGAGCAGGATCGGGCATCAAACTGTGACAAGAATTTGAACAATATGCATATCGGAATACCCAAGGAAAGCCTGGCGGGCGAGGCTCGCGTGGCGATTACCCCGGACATAGCCAGAAAGCTTGTGAGCAAGGGCTTCACTCTCAGCCTGGAAAATGGCGCGGGACTGGCGGCCGGCTATCATGATGGCGATTATGAAGCAGCAGGGGTTTCCCTGGTGGAGCGTGATGTGGCGCTGGCGGCGCAGATCGTTACCAAGGTGCGCAAGCCCGATCAGGATGAGATTGCCGCCATGAGTGAAGGTGCTCTGTTCATCGGGCATATCGAGACTTGCGAAGACGATGGTACTCTGAAAGCCATGTTCGAACGCTCCATACGCCCGCTGGCCATGGAACGCATTCCCAGAATTTCCCGTGCGCAGTCCATGGATGCGCTGTCCTCCCAGAGCAATATTGCCGGATACCGTGCGGTTATCGAGGCGGCAGCCCGGTATGGGCGCTTTTTCCCGCTCATGATGACTTCCGCCGGATCGGCCAAACCGGCCCGTGTGATCGTGCTTGGCGCAGGTGTGGCCGGGCTTCAGGCGATCGCCACCGCCAGACGCCTGGGGGCTGATGTATATGCCTATGACATTCGCCCGGAAACCCGTGAGCAGATCGAGTCACTGGGCGCCAAACCCATCGACCTGGATATTGGTGAAGAAGGTGCGGGCGAAGGCGGTTATGCCCGAGAGCTTTCTGAAGAAGCCAAGGCGCGGCAGCAGGAATTGCTTGCCGATGAGCTGGCAAAAGCCCATGTGATCATTACCACCGCGCTGATTCCCTGCCGGCCCGCGCCGGTGCTGGTTACGGAAGAGGTGGTCAAGCGCATGCGCGAGGGTTCCGTGATCGTGGATCTGGCTGCAGCCAACGGGGGCAATTGTCCCCTGACTGAGGCAGACAAGGTAGTGCAGAAACATGGCGTGTTTCTGGTCGGACATACCAATTACCCGTCGATGATGGCCGGGGATGCGAGCGCTTTCTACGCGCACAATATCGCCAATCTCCTCGCCATCATGGTCGAGGAAACAGAAAACGGGCTGGTGCTCAAAGACCTGGCGGAAGACGAAATCACCGCCGCCGCCCTGATCACTCCAGAAAACTGATTTTTCCGAGGAGCAAAGAAATGCCAGACACACTGGTTGCATTATATGTATTCGTACTGGCCTGTTTTATCGGGTATTTTGTCATTTGGGGCGTGACCCCCTCCCTGCACACCCCCCTGGTTGCCCTGACCAATGCCATTTCCGGGATCGTCATTGTAGGCGCCTTGCTGGTGACCGGTGCGGAATCGGCAGGAACCAGCGCGGAAATCATCGGCTTTTTTGCGGTGCTGCTGGCGTCGATCAATGTATTTGGTGGCTTTCTTGTCACCAACCGGATGCTGGCCATGTTCAAAAAGAAAGAAAAGAAGTAACGGAGCGCGATGATGGAGATTTCGGCAAATACCCAGGCATTGGCCTACCTGGTCGCAGCGGTGCTGTTCATACTTGGACTGAAGGGGCTGACTCATCCTGCATCCGCACGCAAGGGCAACTTCTTTGGCATGGCCGGCATGGCGATTGCCATTGGCGCCACCCTGCTGGGCAGTGAGGTTCAGTCCTATGGCTTCATCATCGCCGGTGTGGTAGCAGGCGCGATTATTGGTTCGGTGCTGGCAGCCCGTGTACAGATGACGGCCATGCCTCAACTGGTGGCGGCCCTGCACAGCTTTGTTGGCATGGCGGCAGTGCTGGTGGCTTTGGGAACCTATCTGAACAAGGCGCAGGCCGGACTGCTCAATCCGGTACTCATGGGTGAATTGTCGGCAGGCATCGTCATTGGCGCCATTACCTTTTCCGGTTCGGTGATCGCCTTCGGCAAGCTCCAGGGCCTGATCTCCGGGGCCCCAGTGATCTTCAAGGGACAGCACCTTCTCAATGCGTTGCTTGCCCTGGTCACGGTTGGTTTCGCCGTCGTGTTTGCCACCACTGAGGCTTCCTGGGCGCTGGTGCTGATGACCATCCTGGCCTTCGTTCTCGGATTTACCCTGATCATACCCGTCGGTGGTGCGGACATGCCGGTGATCATTTCCATGCTCAACAGTTATTCCGGCTGGGCAGCGGCGGCCACGGGTTTTACCCTGGGTAACAACCTGTTGATCATCGTAGGCGCTCTGGTGGGCTTTTCCGGCGCCATTCTGTCATACATCATGTGCCGCGCCATGAATCGTTCCATCATCAATGTGGTGTTTGGCGGATTTGGTGGAGAAAGCGAGGGCGGCCCCAGTGCCGTGGCCCAGGCGGCGGAAAAAGGGGTAAAGGCCGCATCCGTGGAAGACGCCATCTACTGGATGGAAGATGCCAACCGGGTGATCATCGTTCCGGGATATGGCATGGCGGTCGCACAGGCTCAACATGCGCTCAAGGAACTCATGGAGCTTCTGGAAGAAAACGATGTGGAAGTGAAGTTTGCCATACATCCTGTAGCAGGGCGCATGCCCGGACACATGAACGTGCTGTTGGCGGAAGCGGATATTCCCTATGATCATGTGCTGGAAATGGACGAAATCAATCCCGAGTTTGCGACCACGGACGTTGTTCTGGTGGTGGGCGCGAATGATGTGACCAACCCCGCGGCCAAGACCGACCCTTCCAGCCCTATCTATGGCATGCCCATTCTGGATGTGGCCAAGGCGCGTAATATCTATGTCATCAAGCGTTCCATGCGTCCTGGCTACTCGGGGGTGGAAAACCTGCTCTATTACCAGGACAATTGTTCCCTGATATTCGGTGATGCCAAGGATGTTTGTGAAGGAATGGTGACAGCTCTCAAGGGGGGAGGTCACTGAATTTCCTCTCCAGGCACTTTGCTTCCATCCAGACCGGTCTTTATTTTCTCTGGTACCCGGCAGATGAATGCCTCCGGGTTACGGAGGGTGCCGAAAAATTCCTGCCATTGATTTTGCACCTCAATCCTGACTGAAAATGGCAAGGATATCCTTGTCCTGCGCGGACGCTCCGCTTTTCTCCAGATGCCCTGATACCTTCAGTGCTTCGGATTTGATGACCTGCCTGGCATCAAAACCTGACAAATGTCAGTTTTTCTTGATAATGTTGATGTGAATCAAGTTTTTTCCCTCATATTTCTGTGTATTATAAATTCACTCCCGCATAGGGATAAATACAGTTAATAATAAAAAACTAATATAGATCGGAAAAGATTTTGAAGGAGGATGTACCATGACGACTATTGCTGACCTTCACCGGCGGCGCCGGGATATTGTTGAAACGGCTTCAGTTATTGACAATCTGCTGACGCCCGAGCAATTGTCTGTCAATGCCATTGCCAAGGTCACTCACATCCTGTTGTGTGACCTGTGCGAAATGGTGACAGAACACCTGGCGGATGAGCACAAAGGTCTCTATCCAAACCTCTTGACTCATGAGAAATCGTCAGTCAAGAACATGGCGTGGGGACTGATAAACAATGACAAATTGCTCAAGCCGGAGTTTTCCCAGTACAAGAGAAAATGGCTGAAGGATTGTGAATTCCAGTTCACCGATGCCTTTATCGATGATACCAGGGGAATATTGAAGAGTTTGAAGCAACGCATGGATCTGGAGGAGACTACAGTGATTCCCAAGCTGGAGAAGGCGGAGATCTTCGCAACAGCCTGAGAACCAAATACTGTACCTTGCTCAATCAACCGGCCTCGCGCCGGTTTTTTATGTCCATGGAAGGACGGTATGCCGCGGGCGCAGGGACGCGCAGGAGCGGCGATGTCCATGGCACTGGTAATTGTTTCCGTACCATTGATTGTTTCTTGTTCAGGATCCCGGTTTATTGAGATGCCTTTCAGTGTCCTTTTTCCAGTTGATCCGCCATGTGCAGGAAGTTTTTCAGCCTTTCCGGATGGATATGTCCTTCTTCCACGGCCTCGATCAGGGCACAACCTGGCTCATTGCAGTGCCGGCAGTTGCTGAAACGGCATTTTCCCAGATAGGGGGCGAACTCACGGAATCCTGATTCCAGCTCCCATATGCCGATCTTCCCCAGACGAAAGCTGCGGACTCCGGGAGAGTCGATGATTTCAGCGCCGTTGCCGAGAAAATGCAAGGTGGCCACGGATGTGGTATGTCTGCCCAGTCCACTGGCTTCGGACAATTCGCCCACGGCTTCTTCGGTGCGGGGAATGAGGGCGTTGATCAGGGATGACTTGCCTACCCCGGACTGGCCTACGAGAATGCTGGTTTCTTCTTCAAGATGATCGAGCAGGGGCTCCAGGCCGTTTTCCTGCTTGGCGCTTACACCGATGACGGGATAACCGATATCCTCATAGCGGATGAATTTCTGGCGAAACGCCTTCCATTCTTCCGTAGCCAGGAGGTCTGCCTTGTTCAAGGTGATCAACGCCCTGACGCCAATCAGTTCCGCGGCGATGAGGTATTGGTCCGTCAGGTAGCCGGTAGGAGCAGGTCGGGGCGCCAGCACCACGACCAGTTGAGTGATATTGGCTGCCAGGGGTTTGTCCCTGCCGCTGTAGTCCGGGCGGGACAATACGGTGTTTCTCGGAAGCAGGGCGACTACCACACCCTGATCATTGGCCACCGGCTGCCAGAGTACTTTGTCTCCACATACGATCTCTCCGAGATTCTGTCGGAACAGGCAGTGATGTTGTCTGGCGTCATCATCCTGCACAATCAGATGCTGCCCATGTCTTCTGATTACCCGCCCTTCCCGAACATCTTCTGCATCCGCATCCTGCAAAGCCTGATCTGCTTTTTCTGCAAGACGCCTGCGCCGTTCTTTCTGCAGTTGGGCAATGCGTCCACGCTGCCTCTTGGTGAGCCGGCGGCCGGCCATCAGAAGATCTGGCTCATTGCTTGAAATGGTAGTAGTTGTCGTTGAGATATTGGGTCAGGGACAGGATGTCGTCGTCGAACAGCTTTTTTCCCAGATTCGCATCACACATGCGTACCTGGGATTCCAGACCAGGCAGCGAACTTACCCGACGATTGCTGCGGGTATAGACCTTGCTGTCGTGACAGCCGGTACAGTTGCTCTGATGATATTTTTCGGCGTGGAAGTCGTCGCTGGCCTGTGCGGCACCAATGACCAGAATCGCGCAGGCTGAGGCAAACAGAAAATTTTTCATGATGTTGTCCAGAATGTTGGTGGTTATGACCTGATTTTAGAAGATAAATGTGCAATGCGCACTGTTGCCGGCGGATGACTATGGTGGAAAGCGGAATACAGATGATCTGGTGTCAGGGTGCTGGCATTGTCCCGGTATATTTTTACCAGGCCGTTTATGAGGCCTTGCGCGCTTGCCTGAGCAGCGGCGTAGTCGTCAGCTTCGAACTCATGTTTGCGGGACATGGCTGAGAATAACGGTGTGAAAAAAGTGGTGAACACCGGGATGACCAGCAGGAACAGGGACAGGGCGGCGGCGTTGTTCTGGGCGGATACTCCCAGGCCCTGGAAAAACCAGGGTTGTTGCCGCAGCCAGCCAAGCAGCGCCAGACCCAGCAGGGAAACCAGGGCCATGATGAGCATGCTTTTGAGGATATGCCGATGCTTGAAATGCCCCAGTTCATGAGCCAGTACAGCTTCGATTTCATCTGCGCTGAGTCCGTCCAGGAGGGTGTCGAAGAATACGATGCGCTTGTTTTTGCCGAAGCCGCTGAAGTAGGCGTTTCCATGGGCCGAGCGTTTCGAACCATCCATGACGAACATGCCCCGACTGTGGAACCCGCAGCGTTGCAACAGGGTTTCCAGACGTTCCCTTAGGGGCTGGTTTTGCAATGGCGAAAATTTGTTGAACAGGGGGGCGATCAGCGTCGGATAGGCCCAGTTGAAGGAGAGAATGAACAGCATCCAGACCAGCCAGGCGGCCAGCCACCACAGGTTGCCGGCCTGATTCATGAGCCACAGGATGCTGGCGACCAGGGGGGTGCTGATGACAAGCATCAGTCCGAGTTGCAGCAAACGGTCGAGAAAAAACTGACGGATGCTGTTTCGGTTGAAGCCAAAACGCTCTTCGATTCCGAAAGTACGCCAGATGCCAAGAGGCAGTTCCAGCAGGGTGGAAATGCCGAGTACGGAGATGAGCAATCCGGTACCCTGCCACACCCCCGGCCAGGGGGTTTGTTGCCATAGGCCCTGTAACCAGTCCAGTGCGCCACCCAGGGTCCAGCCCAGAAGCAGGATGGCATTGAACAGGATACTGATGCGTTCGAACTGAATCTGCGCCATGCTGTAGTCGGCGGCTTTCTGGTGTTGTGCAAGGGTGATGCGCTGTGCAAATGCGTCAGGAACCTGGTGGCGATGGCCGCGCACGGATCTGGCCTGGCGCCACAGCAGCCAGTATTCCAGCAAAGCGCCCCCGGCAAGCAGGACGAGAAAAAACCAGGTGAACAGGTTCATGAGGCAGAAGGGATGTTTGCAAAGTGGCCATATTTTACGCAATACCTTGGCCGCATGCCGTAAAATAATGACATTGATTTCTTACTCATGTAAAAGAACATGCCAGTTTCCAAGGAAAACCTGATCTGGATCGATCTGGAAATGACCGGTCTGGATACGACCCGGGATCAGATCATCGAGATTGCTACCATCATTACCGACAGCCAGCTGAATATACTGGCCGAAGGGCCGGAGCTTGCCATTTACCAGCCGGAGGAGGTTCTGGCCGGAATGGATGAGTGGAATACTCGTCAGCATGGGCAGTCGGGCCTCAGCGACAGGGTTCGCAGCAGTGATTGTGATGCCGCGCAAGCAGAGGCGGAGACCCTGAAATTTCTACGGGAATGGGTGCCTGCCGGAGTTTCTCCCATGTGCGGCAACAGTATCTGTCAGGATCGTCGTTTTCTCGCCCGCCTGATGCCAGAGCTGGAAGCCTATTTCCATTATCGAAATCTGGATGTGAGCAGTCTCAAGGAACTGGCCAATCGCTGGGCTCCCGGTTTGGCGGAAGGTTTCAGTAAACAGGGTTCTCATCTGGCCATGGATGATATCCGGGAATCCATTGCGGAGCTGGCCTACTACCGGGAAAATTTCATCAGGATCTGAATCCATGGCGCAAGTGTCACTCCTCCCTGGAAACGCCCCAGCGACAGTTCATCGAGACCCCAAAAAAATAAACGAAATCGATTATTCCGTTTTCTTTTCGGCTTCGGTTTGTTGCTCTTTGAGGACGGCTTTGGCTTCATCGCCCAGGTTCACTGCGCTCATGGCTTTTTCAAACAGACTGCTCGGGGGCGGCTGCCAGTCGGGTACGCTGATGATGGCCTTGGGATCCTTGGGGGCGCCTTCTCCGCGGATGGGAGGCAGTGGCTGGTAGTCACCAACGATTCGGGCCAGTTTGTCGTCCTTGAAATACAGGGTCAGGCGCTTTTCCAGCTCTATGGTTCCGATGCCCATGCCATAATAGTAGTCCCAGCGGTCATTGTGAAAAACATCCTGGAGCAAGGCCGTGCCCATAATCAGTTCCACCTGTTTCTTGTGCATGCCGGGCTTGAGCTGATTGACGTTGTCCTGGACGATAAGATTACCCTGGATGATTTGCGGCCTGTAGACAAAAGGCAGTTTTTCCAATGACTCGGGAATGACATTGCCGAAAAGATCCCAGGTGTCCTTGTCGATGTCGATACTGCTGCATCCCCCAAGGCTTGCAGTCAGGGCAACAGAAATGAGAAGCTTACGCATTGGCATCCCGTGTTAGCTGAAAGTGCATCAGGCGCACATGATAGCGGATTCTTTCCCTGAGGACATCCCGGGAAGGAATCACAGCAGGGCATCTCGAATGATCGAGAACCCCGGTAGTGAAACAGGAAGCCCCGGTTTCCGCATCCCTGTTCGAGAGTACACGCATAATGGATCAACAAATCATTCGCAAAGCCGGCCTCAAGGTTACCCTGCCCAGGATGAAGATTCTGGAGATTCTTGAAGAGAATGCCGAACATCATATGACGGCAGAGGATGTGTACAAGGAACTGCTGGCCAGAGATGAAGAGATCGGGCTGGCGACCGTATATCGGGTACTTACCCAGTTCGAGGCGGCAGGGCTGGCAGAGCGTCATCATTTCGAGGGCGGGCAGGCGGTTTTCGAACTCAATCGTGGAGAACACCATGATCACATTGTCTGTCTCAACTGTGGGAAGGTGGAAGAGTTTGTGGATGAGACCATCGAGAAATGCCAGGCCAAGATCGCCCGCAAACATGGCTTCAACATTGCGGATCATTCGCTGACTCTCTACGGGGAATGTACGGATCCCAAATGCCCGAACCGGCCAGATTGAAATACCGGCAAGAGGCGGTTATCCAATCATTTCCCGGGCGTGCGCCAGGGTTTGTTCGGTGATTCTGGCGCCACCGAGCATGCGCGCGATTTCTTCCACGCGTTGATGCTCGTCCAGGGCTTCAATGGTGGTTTGGGTGCTTTTCCCATCGGTTTGCTTGCTCACGCGCAATTGCTGGTGCGCCTGACTAGCGACCTGGGGCAGGTGAGTGACACAGAGCACCTGGCTGGTTTTCCCGAGTTGACGCAGTAATCGCCCAACGGTTTCCGCGGTGGCGCCGCCGATTCCCGAGTCCACCTCGTCGAATATCAGGGTGGGAAGTTCGGAGAAGCGGGTGGTGGCGACCTGAATGGCCAGACTGATGCGTGACAATTCGCCGCCGGAAGCCGTGCTGGCCAGGGGCGCCAGGGGCTGGCCAGGATTGGCGCTGACCATGAAACAGATATTGTCCATGCCATGAGCGCCGGGTTCTTCCTCCTCGACCGGGGTGATGCTTACGTCGAATACGCCGCCCTGCATGCCCAGTTCCTGCATGCTGGCGGTGATGGTTTCGGCAAGTTTCCGGGCGGCCCGGGTCCGGCTGCGGGAGAGCTTGCGCGCGGTTGCCCGGCAATGCTTGTCCAGTTCCATCAGCTTTTGTCCCAGGCTAGCGAGGATCTGGTCGGCGTTGTCCAGATCGTTTTTTTCTTTCTTGAGCTGTTCCAGCAGCTCCGGCAGCCGGTCGGCGCTCACCTGGTGCTTGCGCGCCAGTTCGTGAATGCTGCCCAGACGGGTGTCGATTTCGGCAAGCAGCGCCGGATCATATTCAATGCAGGCCGCCTGATCGCGCAGCAGACTGACGGCTTCCTCAAGCTGGATGCGAGCGCTTTCCAGCAATTCTCCGGCAGGCAGCAGATGTTCATCCAGGCGGCTCAGGGTTTCCAGCTGGACACATGCGCGGGCAAGCACGGGTTGTGCGGCTTGCTCATCCTCGAACAGGGTTTGCACCAGATTGCCCAGTTCCCGGCCCAGTTCTTCCGCGTGGGCGAGGCGCTTTTGCCGGGCTTCCAGTCGTTCCAGTTCTGTTTCTTGCAGATCCAGCCTTTCCAGTTCATCGATCTGAAACTGCAGATAGTCCAGGCGCTGATTGCGTTCTCGTGATTGCTGTTGCAACTCCTGGAACTGCTGATTTGCCGCACGGTATGCCCGGTAACTGTCCTTCATGGCCTGTACCAGCGGGTCATGATCCGCCCAGGCGTCGAGCAGCATTCTTTGGTTGGAGGCACGCATCAGGGTCTGGTGTTCATGCTGACCGTGAATGCTGACCAGCAGGCTGCCCAGTTCCGAGAGCAGAGCCTGGGGTACGGGCCGGCCATTGATGAATGCACGGGAGCGGCCATGACGTGCAAGTACACGGCGCAGGATGCACTCGCCGTCGCTGTCCAGCGCCTGATGTTGCAACCAGTCCCGGGCGGACGGATGTTGGCTGACATCGAAAACCGCATTGATTTCCGCCTGGTCACTACCGTTGCGGATCATGCCCTTGTCGGCCTTGCCGCCCAGGGCCAGCCCCAGGGCATCCACCAGAATGGACTTGCCCGCGCCGGTTTCTCCGGTAAGGGCGGTCAGGCCTGTCTGCAGATCCAGCGCCAGTTCATGAACGATGACCAGATTGTGAATCTGGATATGTTGCAACATTCAGGGTCGCCCGCCCCACCCCAGCTTGGCGCGCAACAGGGTGAAATGATCATGTTCCAGGGGGTGGAACAGGCGAATGGGCCGCGGGTATTTACGGACTTCCAGATGTTCTCCTTCTTCCAGCATCAGACTGGACTGGCCGTCACAGGTAACTCTGAGATGATTGGGGTCGGTGTTTCCACTGGCCTCGATGCAGATTTCGCTGTCGCCATGCACCACGATGGGGCGGTTGCTCAGATGATGGGGGCAGATGGGAACCAGGGCGATGGCATTCAGGCTGGGTTCCAGCAGGGGACCGCCCCCGGACAGGGCATAGGCGGTGGAGCCGGTAGGCGTGGAGATGATGATGCCGTCAGAGCGCTGGGAATCTACATAACGCCCGTTGATGCGGGTCTCGAACTCGATCATGCGCGCCGTGTTCCATTTGTGCAGCACCACGTCATTGAGGGCCAGTTGGCGCTTGTCCGCGCCGATGCGCGCTTCCAGCAGGAAACGCTGGTCTTCGATGTACTGTCCGTGGAGTATGGAAGCCAGGGCTTCGAGCATGTGCTCTGGAGAGATGTCCACGAGAAAGCCCAGGCGCCCCTGGTTGATGCCGACCAGGGGAGTGTTCTCATCGGCCATTTCCCGGGCGGCATTGAGAAAAGTGCCATCGCCACCCACGACCAGGGTCAGATCACAGATTCGCGCCAGTTCCGCCTTGGATGGCAGATGTTTTTTCTCTCCCAGCGTCAGGGCCGCGCTTCTTGCAAGATGCACATTCAGCCCCATGTCTGTGAGGAATTCGCGCAGCCTTTCCAGGACAGGTGCAATCCGGTCGTCACCGGGTTTGGCAATCAGGCCTATGTTCTGGAATCTGCTTTCTTTCTGTTTCACAACAATCGGTTTTTTTCTGGAGAATGCGCAACAAGATAACATTCATCAGAAAAAATGAAAGGGGCAGGCGCAATGGCGATATAATTGCGGGTCGGGATCTCCTGAATGGGAGCGCGTTGATTTCTTACCGGATGTGATGAACATGCAAGGCAAACAGGCGCTAAACGAACGTGCGCAGCACTTTCTCAAGGTGCTGATCGAGCGGTATATCCGTGAGGGGCAGCCGGTGGGTTCGCGTACCCTGGCCAAGGATGCGAACATGGAGCTGAGCCCGGCCACCATCCGCAATGTCATGGCGGATCTGGAGGAACAGGGGCTGATTGTTTCGCCACATACTTCCGCCGGGCGCATCCCCACCGTGCATGGCTATCGGCTGTTCGTCGATTCCCTGATTTCCCTGCAACCCATGGAAGATCAACTGGTGGAGCGCTTGAACAAGGAGCTGGCCGAAGAAGAGGCGCCGCAGAATCTGGTCGAGCATGCCTCGCGCTTCCTTTCCGGCCTGACGCACATGGCGGGAGTGGTGATGATGCCTCGCCATGACCAGATCGTCATCCGGGAGTTGCAGTTTGTGCATCTTTCCGCCAGCCGGGTGCTAGCCATCCTGGTGACCAGCCAGGGAGAAGTGCTTAACCGCATCGTGGAGACTTCGCGTCTTTTTACTCGGGCAGAGCTGGAGCAGGCCAGCAATTTCATCAATTCCCATTATCGGGGGATGGAGCTGGAAGCGATCAAGAATCGCATACTCGAGGAAATGCAGGCGCACAAAAAGGACATGGACCGGCTCATGCGCGAGGCGCTGAGCATTGCCGGACAAGCTCTTGAAGAAGAGGGTGAAGAGCAGGACTATGTGGTATCCGGGCAGACCAACCTCATGGATTTCGACGAACTGGCGCAACTGGATCGAATCAAGGTTCTGTTCGAGGCATTTTCCGAGAAGCAGGAGATCCTGCATTTGCTGGATCGTTGTGGCCAGGCGGAAGGGGTACAGATCTTCATTGGTGAAGAGTCCGGATATGGTCCCCTGGACAAATGCAGCGTGGTGACCGCACCCTATGAGGTGGAAGACCGGGTGGTCGGGGTGCTGGGCGTCATCGGTCCCACGCGCATGGCCTATGACCGGGTGATACCGATTGTGGACATCACGGCAAAAATGTTGGGAGCAGCCTTGAAAAGCGCCTGACTTACCCTTATTTCATTGCAAAATTCAATGGCCTTTTCCGCTTGCGGTATCTGCCGCCGGGAATGGCTGCATGTCATATTCTCGCAGAGGTGAACAGTGGACAAAGAGCAGGAACAGGTGAGCGAGGAAATCCCCGCCAACGACAACCAGGAAGCATCTGCCCCGGATCAGGAGCAGGATCTTTCTGCCGAGGAACTGGGGCGCATGCTCGATGACGCGCGTAACAAGGCGGATGAACACTGGGAACAGGTGGTGCGCGCCCGCGCCGAAATGGACAACCTGAAGAAACGGCATCAGCGGGAACTGGAAAATGCCCACAAGTATGGCCTGGAAAAGTTCGTTGGCGAGCTTCTGGGCGTATGGGATAGCCTGGAAATGGGCTACCAGGCCGCCAGGGAGAACCATGATGTGGAAAAACTGCTTGAAGGCACTGAACTTACGCTAAAGATGCTGAGCGACGCCATGACCAAGTTCGGCGTGGAGCAGATCGACCCGGAGGGTCAGCCCTTCGATCCGGATCTGCACCAGGCCATGGGCATGGTTCCCACCGGGGATGTACCGCCGAATACCGTGGTTCAGGTGGTGCAGAAGGGCTACTCCCTGAACGGGCGTCTGGTGCGTCCGGCCATGGTCATGGTTTCCCAGGCTGCGTCTTGATTTTTTCGTAACCGCCCCCATCTGGGTAAGCAGTAACGAATTTGAACTCTAACCAACGAATTTATAACGGAGAATTGCAAATGGGCAGAATTATTGGCATCGACTTGGGTACTACCAACTCCTGTGTTGCCGTCATGGAAGGTGATCAACCCAAGGTGATCGAAAATTCCGAGGGTGATCGCACTACGCCTTCCATCGTCGCTTACACCCAGGAGGGAGAGGTTCTGGTCGGTCAGTCCGCCAAACGCCAGGCGGTGACCAATCCCCATAACACCCTGTTTGCCATCAAGCGTCTTATCGGTCGCAAGTTCGATGACGCCGTGGTGCAGCGCGATATCGAGATGGTTCCCTACCAGATCGTCAAGGCGGACAACGGGGATGCCTGGGTCGAGGTGAACGGCAAGAAGATGGCGCCTCCGGAAATCTCCGCCAAGGTGCTGCAGAAGATGAAGAAGACCGCGGAGGATTACCTGGGCGAAGAAGTCAGCGAGGCGGTCATCACCGTGCCTGCCTACTTCAATGATTCCCAGCGTCAGGCCACCAAGGATGCCGGTCGCATTGCCGGCCTGGATGTAAAGCGTATCATCAACGAGCCCACGGCTGCGGCACTGGCCTATGGCATGGACAAGAGTTCCGGGGACAAGAAGGTCGTGGTCTATGACCTTGGTGGCGGTACTTTTGACGTTTCCATCATCGAGATTGCCGAAGTCGATGGCGAGCACCAGTTCGAGGTGCTGTCCACCAACGGTGATACTTTCCTGGGCGGTGAAGACTTCGACATGCGCGTTATCGACTTCCTGGTGGAGTCTTTCAAGAATGAGCAGGGCGTGGATCTGCGCAACGACCCCCTGGCGCTGCAGCGTCTGAAGGAAGCTGCCGAAAAGGCCAAGATCGAGCTGTCTTCCGCCCAGCAGACGGACATCAACCTGCCGTACATCACGGCGGATGCCAGTGGTCCCAAGCACATGAACATCAAGCTCACCCGGGCGAAGCTGGAATCCCTGGTGGAAGAGCTGGTGGACAAGACCATCGAGCCGTGCAAGGTGGCCCTGGCGGATGCCGGCCTGTCCGCTTCCGAAATCGACGATGTCATTCTGGTGGGCGGTCAGACCCGTATGCCCAAGGTGCAGGAAAAGGTAGAGGCCTTCTTCGGCAAGGCGCCGCGCAAGGATATCAACCCGGATGAGGCGGTAGCCATAGGCGCGGCCATTCAGGGTGGCGTGCTTTCCGGTGATGTGAAAGACGTGCTGCTGCTGGATGTTACGCCCCTGTCCCTGGGTATCGAAACCATGGGCGGCGTGATGACCAAGCTCATCGAGAAAAACACCACGATTCCGACCACGGCGTCACAAGTGTTTTCCACCGCCGATGACAACCAGTCCGCAGTCACCGTGCATGTACTCCAGGGTGAGCGGGAAATGGCTTCGGCGAACAAATCCCTGGGTCGTTTCGACCTCACGGATATTCCGCCGGCGCCCCGTGGCGTGCCGCAGATCGAAGTGACCTTCGATATCGATGCCAACGGTATTCTCAACGTATCCGCCAAGGACAAGGCCACCGGCAAGGAGCAGAGCATCAAGATCACGGCCTCTTCCGGATTGAGTGAGGAAGAGATCGAAAAAATGGTCAAGGATGCCGAAGCCCATGCCGAAGAGGACAAGAAGTTCCACGAAATGGTAGAGGCGCGCAACCAGGCGGACGCCATGATTCACGCCACGCGCAAGTCCCTGGAGGAAATGGGAGACAAGGTGGATGGCGCCGAGCGGGCCAATCTGGAGAGCCTGATGAAGGAGCTCGAAGAGGCCATGAAAGGTGACAGCAAGTCTGCCATCGAGGCCAAGACCAAGGCGCTGGCGGAAGCCTCCGGCAAGCTGGCCGAGAAGATGTATCAGCAGGATGGCGGAAACGCCGGAGCGGCGGGGGCGGCCGGAGCCGGTGCAGCCGGCGCCGCAGGTGGAGCCGCTGCCTCAGGGGCCGGAGACGACGATGTGGTCGATGCCGAGTTCGAGGAAGTGGATGACAACAAGTAAGAACTGAGCATGGTTCTTTGACAAAAGCCGGGAGCAGCTTAGCTGCTCCCGGATTTTTGCGTTATGGCAGCAACCGACAGGAACAATCATGTCCAAACGTGATTATTACGAAGTACTGGGCGTCAGCCGCACAGCCACGGTAGTGGAAATCAAGAAGGCCTATCGCAAACTGGCCATGAAGTATCACCCCGACCGGAACACCGGTGAGGGGGGACAAGAGGCCGAGATCCGCTTCAAGGAGATCAAGCAGGCCTATGAGGTGCTGTCCGACGATCAGAAGCGGGCCGCCTATGACCAGTTTGGCCATGCTGGCGTGGATGGCGCCGCAGGCATGGGCGGCGGTCCTGGTGGATTTGGCGGGGGCGCCAGTTTCAGCGACATTTTTGGTGACGTGTTCGGCGACATCTTCGGCGGCGGTGGGCGTGGCGGTCATCGGCATCATCGTGGCGCGGACATGGCCTACAATCTGGAGCTGTCTCTGGAAGATGCCGTCAAGGGGACCACGGTCAAGGTGCGCATTCCCACCCAGGTCAGTTGTGAGACCTGCAACGGAAGCGGGGCGAAACCCGGCACCAACCCGCGTACCTGCTCCACCTGCGGCGGCAGTGGTCAGGTGAGAACCCAACAGGGCTTTTTCATCGCCCAGCAGTCCTGTCCCACCTGTCATGGACGAGGCCTGCAGATCGACAGTCCCTGTCCTGATTGCCGCGGACATGGGCGAATCCAGAAACACAAGACCCTGTCGGTAAAAGTGCCGCCCGGGGTGGATAGCGGGGACCGGATCCGTCTCGCTGGCGAGGGTGAGGCCGGAGAGAATGGCGGCCCGGCAGGAGATCTGTATGTGCAGATCCACGTCAAACAGCATCCCATATTCGAGCGGGACGATGCCAACCTTTACTGCGAAGTTCCCATCCCCTTCACCACGGCGGCCCTGGGAGGCGATCTGGACGTTCCAACCCTGGAAGGCAAGGTCAAGCTCAAGATCCCGGAAGGGACGCAGACCGGAAAACTGTTCCGGGTGCGGGGCAAGGGCATCAAGCCGGTGCGCGGTGGTGCGGTGGGGGATCTCCTTTGCCGGGTGGTAGTGGAAACGCCGATAAAGCTCAGTGATGAGCAGAAGGATCTGCTGAAAAAGCTGGATGATTCCTTGCGTGGTGGCGGCAGCAAACACAGTCCCAATGCCAGTTCCTGGCTGGATGGAGTGAAAAAATTTTTCAAGGAAATGGGTTTCTGAGGTGAGGCATGATTAGAGTGGCAGTGGTTGGCGCCGCCGGGCGCATGGGTAAGTCCCTGGTGCAGGCGGTGAATGATACACAGGGTCTGGAGTTGACCGTGGCAACGGAATATCCGGATTCTTCCCTCATCGGTGCCGACGCGGGGGAACTGGCTGGCATTGGCCCACTGGGGGTTGCGCTGACCTCCGATCTGGGCGCATCCATTTCCGATTTCGATGTGGTCATCGATTTCAGTCGCCCTGAAGCCACACTCGAACATCTGGCGATTTGCCGGGCGAATGGCAAACAGCTGGTCATTGGCACCACGGGTTTTGGCGAACAGCAGAAACAGCAGATTGCCCAGGCGGCAGAAGACATCGCGGTGGTGTTCGCACCAAACATGAGTGTGGGCGTGAACCTGTGCTTCAAGTTGCTGGATATTGCCGCCAGGGTCATGGGAAATGATGCAGACATCGAGATCATAGAAGCCCATCACCGCCACAAGATAGATGCGCCTTCAGGTACCGCCTTGCGTATGGGAGAGGTAGTGGCACAAGCCCTGGGGCGCGATCTGGAGAAGGTTGCCGTGTATGGCCGCCAGGGCATTACCGGCGAACGCAAGCGTGAAACCATCGGTTTCGAGACCATTCGCGCCGGTGATGTGGTGGGAGAACATACCGTCTGGTTTGCCGCGGAAGGCGAACGGGTGGAGATCGCGGTCAAGTCATCCAGCCGCATGACCTATGCCAATGGTTCCGCCCGGGCCGTGCTCTGGCTTCGGGACAAATCCCGGGGTTTGTATGACATGCAGGACGTGCTGGGGTTGCGCTGATGCAAATTCGGGTATGATTGGGGTCTGAGTTTAGCGATTCCTTCCCGCACGGAGACTCCGGGTGCTGAAACTGATCAAATTCATTCTGTTGCTGGCCGTGGCCTTGCTTGGAGCGGGCTTTGCTTCCATCAATCCCTCCCCGGTGACCCTCAACTACTATTTTTCCGAAATTAGCGTCCCTCTGGGCTTGCTGGTGCTGGCGATGATCGGTCTGGGGGCGGTGCTGGGTGTGAGCAGCAGCCTGTTGCTCATGGCCCGGGTGCGGCGGGAAAACCATCGCCTGCGCCGTCAGGCGCGTCTGGCCAGCGAAGAAGTGAATAATTTGCGAACCATTCCGGTCAAGGATCGTTGATCATGCAGCCCCTTTTCTGGATATTGCTGCCCGTTGCCGCCGCTTCCGGTTGGTGGATGGCGCGGCGCAGCGCGGCCAGGGATTGCAATGAATCTGACCGGCGCACCACTCCAGCATATTTTCGTGGCCTCAATTATCTGCTCAACGAAGAACCGGACAAGGCGATCGATGTGTTCGTGCAACTGCTGGAAGTGGACAGCGAAACCGTGGAGACCCACCTGGCTCTGGGCAGCCTTTTCCGTCGGCGTGGTGAGGTGGAGCGTGCCATCCGCATTCATCAGAATCTCATTGCCCGTCCGGCATTGAGTCAGGAACAGCGCGCCCAGGCGTTGCTCGAACTGGGTATGGACTACATGCGCGCCGGTCTCTATGACCGGGCGGAAAACCTGTTTCTGGAGCTGAAGGAAATGCAGCTCCATGTGCGCAGGGCGCTGGAAAACCTGCTGATCATCTATCAGCAGGAAAAAGACTGGCAGTCCTGCCTGAAGACCGCGGAAGAGCTGGAATCCCTGGTCAGGGAACCACTGAATCTGGCGCGCTCCCATTATTTCTGTGAATTGGCGGATGATGCCTTGCGCAAGGGACATATGGAAGAAGCGGGCAAACTGTTGAAAAAAGCTATCGGTGCGGACGCGGGCAGTGTTCGGCCCCTGCACATGCAGGCGCGTATCGCCATGTCCCGGGGAGATTGCAAGGCAGCCAACAAACTGTTGCAAAAGGCGGTGGAAAAGGATGTTCACTATCTGCCGGAAGTGCTGACGGACTTCATGGAATGCCACAGGAAAATGTCCACCTTGCCCCAACTGCGAAAATATCTGCAGGGTTTCCTTGGCAACGGGATGGATGTAGCGGTTGCGCTTGCCACCGTGGACATCATCACGGAAACGGAAAATGAAACAGCAGCCCGGGAGTTTCTCGGAGAACAGATGCGTCAGCATCCCACCCTCAAGGGGCTGTTGCGCCTCATCGAACTCAATGCCACCTTGCCGGAAGTGCAGGCCGGACAGATTCTGGTAAGCATGAAGTCTCATGTGGAGCAGCTTCTTGCCGAGCGTCCAGCCTATCAGTGCGCCAAATGCGGCTTTGCCGCGAATACCCTGCACTGGCAATGTCCCAGCTGCCGCAGTTGGAGCACGATCCGGCGCAAATCCGAACCCGAGGACAAAACTTCATGACCAGCCCTGTTATCGTCGCCCTGGATTTTCCCGATGAACAAAGCGCCCTGTCCCTGGTGGAGCAACTCACGCCTTCCCTGTGTCGTCTCAAGGTAGGCAAGGAACTGTTCACCCGCCTGGGCCCGGCTTTTGTGGAAAAGCTGGTGGGGAAGGGCTTCGATGTCTTTCTCGACCTGAAATTTCACGACATTCCCAATACCGTGGCGGCAGCCTGTGACGCAGCGGCGGATCTTGGCGTATGGATGGTGAACCTGCATGCCTCTGGTGGCAGGAAAATGATGGAAACCGCCCGGGAACGGCTTGAAGGCAAGTCGCATCGCCCAAAACTGATTGCGGTCACCATTCTTACCAGTTTGGGAGAGGCGGACATTCATGAGGTTGGCTTTTCCGGCACGCCGGGAGAAAATGTCCTGCGGCTGGCGGCTCTGGCGGAATCCTCCGGACTGGATGGGGTGGTTTGTTCCCCCCTGGAAGCGGCGGCCATCCGCGAGCAGGCGGACAGGGATTTTCTGCTGGTTACGCCTGGCGTGCGCCCGGCCAGTGCCGCCCTGGACGACCAGAAGCGGGTCATGACACCGGCGGATGCCATGGCTGCGGGATCGTCCTACCTGGTGATCGGACGTCCGGTTACTGCTGAATCTGATCCTCTGGGAGCGCTGAAAGAGATCAACCGTTCATTGGAGAGGGAGTAGTCAGAAGGGTGTCTTGGAAGGTCTTGCCAAATTTCAGCATTTTCTTTGGCTGCAATCCGTTTTTCAGGATGCCTTTTATTTCAAACGAAGTATCAGATAGTTTGTGCCCATGCCGTATTTGAACAAGACAGTTTCCCTCCCTGAACCTGTAGATTGCCGTATTCTTACCGCGGCGCTGGATCTGTTCGTGGAGCATGGGTTTCACAATGTGTCCGTACATGATGTACAGAAACAGGCAAATGTGAGTATCGGGTCGATATACAATCATTTTGGCGGTAAAGAGGGTATTGCCAAGGCGTTGTACAAACATCTTCTGAATGAGTTTCAGGAAATGATTGATTCGGTCATATCCGAAACCCGGAGCAGCCGGGAATGCTGCAACCGTATCATTGCCAGGTTGTTTGAATATACGGAAACCCGGCGCAACATCATGGCTTTTCTCTTGCATACCAAACACCGGGAGTTCCTCTCCGGCGAACCTCCTCTTTGTCATTCATCACCATTTGCGGCGATGAGAAAAATCGTGGCGGATGGCATGGCCGCAAATGAAATCCGCTCTGGAGATCCCTGGGTGATGACCGCAAGTATCTTTGGCGGCGCGATTCGGCTCATTCATTTGCGTCTGGATGGCGTTATCGACCAACCCCTTCCCGGCTATTATCAGCAAGTTATCGATAACATATGGAAAGGGATGGCCTGAAACATCCGGAAGGACTTTTTCAACACCCCCTCAACTGCACCGCAATCACCTTGTATTCGGGGGTCATGGTTTCCTGATCAGAGACGCTGCTTGTCAGGTGATTTATGGCAATTTCCGGAAAATGAAAAGTGGTAAACAGGATGCCTGGCTTCAGTTCGTCACTGATTTCGGCGTGCAGATGGGTGCTGCCGTGGGCTGAAATCAGTTCGACCTGCTGCCCGTCGGCGATGCCTTCCCGCTGTGCGTCTTTCGGATTGATCAGCAGGATGTCGTGATCGAGCAGCTCCACATTCGCTGTCCGCCGCGTCATGCTGCCACAGTTGTAATGTTCCAGACGGCGGCTGGTCGTCAGGATATAGGGGTATTCTTCTGATTGCAGATACAGCTCTGGGGTTTCCTCGAAGGCATGGTGAATGAAGCGTCCTTTGCCATCATTCAGTTTGAATCCTTCCTGGTGCAGGATTTGCGTGTCCTCGCCATTCGGGTTTACCGGCCATTGTTTGCCATTGCCGCTCAGGTTGTTCCAGCGGACTCCCGCAAAGAAAGGCACGACCTGGGCTATTTCTTGGAGTAATTCTTCGGGGTCATAGTCTGGCTGCGGATAACCCATACGGCGCATGATTTCACAGATTACCTGCCCATCCGGTTTTGTCCCCGGCAGAGGCGCGATGGCTGCATTGACGCGCTGAACACGTCTTTCTCCGTTGGTGAAAGTGCCGCTTTTTTCAAAATGAGAAGATGCCGGCAGCACTACATCTGCAACTTCGCAGGTTTCGGTCATGAACAGCTCCTGCACCACCAGAAAATCCAGACAGCTCAGGGAATACTTTACTTCACAGGAATTCGGATCGGTTTGCAGGATATCTTCACCCATGATCCACAAGGCCTTGAGCCGCCCCTTGCGTGCGGCTTCGAACATTTGAGGGATTTTTAAACCGGACGTGGTGGGAACCTGTCTTCCGTAGGTCTGTTGAAACAAGGCCTGGTTTTGTGCTTTTCGATAATCCAGATAACCGGCTCCCATATCCGGCTGAACTCCCATATCCACTGCTCCTTGGACGTTGTTTTGACCCCGCAGGGGATTCATGCCGGTTCCGGGGCGGCCAATGTTTCCCGTCATCATGATCATGCCGGCCAGCATGGTGATGGCTTTGCTGCCCTGGTAGTGTTCGGTGATTCCCAAGCCATGAAAAGCCATGGCCCGCTCACTTTTGCCATAGATATCGGCTGCCTTTCTTGCTTCGTTTCGTGGTACGCCGGTAATACGCTCCAGTTCCTCCATGTCCTGTTTTAGCAGTTGTTCCTTGAACCGCGCATATCCTTCGGTACGTTGCTTGACGAAGCTTTCGTCAACATGGTCCAGTTCAATGAGATACCGGCACAACATGTTGAGCAGGGCCACATTACTGCCCGGGCGGGGCTGCAAATGACACGCGGCGTAGCGGGCCAGTTCCGACTTTCTTGGATCGACGACGATGAGAGTGGCTCCATTCAGTGCGGCCTGCTTTATGCGCGCACCAGTGACTGGATGGGCTTCTGTGGGGTTGGCGCCAAAAACCAGCAGGCAATCCGTCTGAGCGATTTCTGCTATGGAGTTGGTCGCGGCGCCGGTGCCATACGTCTGGAGCATGCCGTAAGCGGTAGGGGAATGGCAAACACGGGCGCATCCGTCAATATTGTTGTTGCCGATCACCACGCGCATGAACTTCTGCATCAGATAGTTTTCCTCGTTGGTACAGCGTGCCGAGGAAATGCCCGCGATGGCATCCTTGCCATGTGTTTTTGTGATTGTGGTCAGGCGGTCGGCAATGTAATCCAGCGCCTCATCCCATGTGGCCGGCTGCAATGCGCCATCGCGCCGGATCAGGGGCGTGCGCAAGCGCTCCGGATGATGAACATAGGCAAAGGCATAGCGTCCCTTGAGGCAGGTATGTCCCTCGTTGACAGCAGCGGACTCCAGGCCACTGATGGCTGCGATTTTTCCGTCTTTGACCTTGACTTCCAGGTTACAGCCAACACCGCAGTAGGTGCAGGTGGTTTGAACAGAGCGATCTTCAATCAGGGTTTTGGCACGATAGCGGTCATGCAGGGCATTGGTGGGACAGGTCTGCACACAGCGGCCACAGGAAACACAGCCGGCCTCCTGAAAGTTCTGGTGCTGTCCTATGCCGATGTGGCTGTTCTGGCCCCGGTCGAGCATGGCCAGAACAAACTGTCCCTGAATCTCATCGCAGGCTCTGATGCAGCGATAGCAGTGTATGCATTGTCCGGGATCGAAACCAAGATAGGGATGTGCTTGCGCGGCCAGCCCTGGCTCGTCATTACGGGGATAGGGGCTGCTCTGCACGCCATACTCCTCAAGTAATGACTGAAACGGGGTAGGCCGTTCTCCCGGGCCTGCCCGCAATTGGCTTTCAGGATAGTTGCTGAGGAATAATTCCAGTATGCCCTTGCGTATGCGTTGCAGGCGTTTGCTGCCTGTGCGTACCTGCAAGCCGGGATCCGCCGGAGTGTGACAGGCGGCTTTCAGGGCATAGGAGTTTCCCCCGTCACGGGATACTTCCACCAGACAGAGACGACAGGCGCCGAATGCCTCCAGTGCCGGATCATGGCACAGGGTCGGGATTTCCCGTTCTCCGAAATGGCGGCTGACGCATTGGTAGAGGGTTTCTCCTTTTTCCGCGGTGCAGAGCCGGTCGTTGATTCTCAATTCAGCCATGGGTTTTTCCGTTAGACTGAATGAATGGAGCAAGTTCAGTCTGAAAATGGTGCAATATGTTTCGCATGGGCAGGGGCAGGCCGCCACCCAGCGCACACAGTGAACCGGCTTCCAGAACATCCAGCAATTCTTCAAACAGAACCAAATTCAATGGTCGTTGCTTGCTCGCCTGATTCAGCAAGGTACTGCCTTTGGCGGTTCCCAGGCGGCATGGCGTGCATTTTCCACAGGATTCTTCCGCCATATAGGAAAAGATATGGCGCATGAATTCGAGCATGGAACAGCTTTCGGGAATGGCGATGACACCCGCATGCCCCAAGGCAAAACCTGCTTGCTGGAAGCTTTCAAAATCCAGGGATAGTACATCGAGATGAGTGGTTGGGATTACTGAGCCCAGGGGGCCGCCCACTTGCAAGGCTTTGATTTCGGTGTTGAATCCCCGGGCTGCATGAAAGATCAGATCATGAAAGGAATGACCGAAATCCACTTCATACAGTCCGGGTCTGGAAAAGCGGCTGTCCAGGGAGATCAGCTTCACTCCCTTGCTGTGTTCACTGCCGATGGCGGCATAGGTTTTTCCACCTTCCGTCAGTATCCAAGGTATATTGGCGAAGGTTTCAACATTGGATACCAGTGTTGGCTTGCCCCACAAACCGCTGGTGGCAGGGTAGGGAGGGCGAACACGTACTTCCGGGCGCAAACCTTCAATGGAATTGAGCAAGGCTGTTTCTTCTCCGCACACATAGGAGCCGGCGCCGGAAACAAGGTGAAAGCGAAAAGGATGTTTCAGACCGGAAGAAAATTCCTCATAGTCCGCAATTGCTTCGCCTATTGCTATTATGGCTTCAGGGTACTCATGTCGAATGTACAGAATACCAGTAGATGCTCCGCCGGCAACCCCAGCGGCGTACATGCCGGCCATGACCTTGTGCGGTTGTTTTTCCAGAAGATAACGATCGGAAAAAGCGCCGGGATCGCCCTCATCCGCATTGCATACAATGTATTTTTCCTTGCCAGCAGCCTGAGCAAGAGCACGGCATTTGAAAGAAAAATCGAATCCGGCACCCCCCCGGCCACGCAGGCGCGCATCCTTGAGCTCGGAGAGTATCTCTTCCGGACTTCCAAATGATGCGCGATAAAGTTTTTCCGGCGCTGGTGCAGATCCGGTCAAAACAGGTTCTTGCGCAAGTGAATATACTGGAATGGGCGGCTGTTCAAATCCTTCGGCTCCTTGTCGGCCGCTACGCCAATTTCCTTCTGCATCAGACTGTATGATGCCGGAGCCGGCATAACAATAACCACAGCATTGCACGGCTTCCTGCTCCGGAGGCACGGGGTTGTCTGTCCGTGAAAGCCGGCAGGCCGTGCCCTGGCATGTGCGCTGTCGTGGCGCAGCTTCTCCTGTTTTCAGAAAGTCATAAAAACTGAGGGTGCCGTTCAGGGCGGAAACAGAAAAAAGGCTTTTCTCCGCGATTTCATCGAGAGACAGGCTTTTCTTTGCCCGAGAAGGCGTTGACAGTATTTCCAGAAGATTGTTGTCTAGCCCCAACTTTGCGCTGAGATGACGAAGATTACGGGACATGATTGCTGATCACTCGCCGTGCAGGAGGTGGGCATGCATGGCCAGATGTTCACCAATGAATGTGGCGATAAAATGGTAACTGTGATCATATCCTTCCTGCATGCGTATGCTGATGGGAAACTGGCGGCTGATGCAGGCCTGGGCAAAATCCTGGGGGTACAACTGATCAGGCAGGAACTCGTCATTGGTGCCCTGGTCGATGAGTATGGGCAGTTTTTGTGCGCCTTTCTTCACGAGTTCGGTAGCGTCATAAGTAGCCCACGCATCCTGGTCATCGCCGAGATATGCGCCGAAACAGGTTTTCCCCCAATCACTTACGGATGGATGTGCGATGGGAGCAAATGCCGATACTGAGCGATAGGCACCAGGTTCCCGGAGGGCGCAGACCAGTGCGCCATGTCCCCCCATGGAATGACCGCTGATGGATTTGAGCCCGGGGATTACGGGGAAATGTGCTTCGATCAGGGAAGGAAGTTCCCGGGTCACATAATCATACATCTGATAATGCTCCTTCCAGGGGGGCTGGGTGGCGTTGACGTAAAATCCCGCGCCCTGGCCCAGGTCATAGCGTTCCGGCTCATCTGGCACCTGCTCCCCCCGGGGGCTGGTATCCGGCATGACCAGCACGATACCCAGTTCAGCCGCGTAACGCTGTGCGCCTGCCTTTACCCGCACGTTGTCGTCGGTACAGGTCAATCCGGACAACCAGTACACCACTGGCAGCTTTCTTTTCTCTACCTGGGGGGGCAGGTAGATGGAAAACACCATATTGCCATTGCAGCAGTTCGAGTGATGTTCCCAGCGCTGCAACCAGCCGCCAAACTCACGAATATTTTCCAGCTGTTTCATGCCTGCACCTCAAAATATGATGACAGATCGGATGCTTTCGCCTTTATGCATCAAATCGAAAGCGCGATTGATGTCCTCCAGAGGCATGGTGTGAGTGACCAGGGAGTCCAGTTCGATTTGACCGTTCATGTAGCGATCCACATATCCGGGCAGTTCGGTGCGACCTTTCACGCCGCCGAAGGCTGTGCCTTGCCAGGTGCGTCCGACCACCAGGTTGAAAGGACGCGTGGAAATCTCCTGACCCGCACCCGCAACTCCGATAACCGTGGAAACCCCCCAGCCCATATGGGTGCATTCCAGCGCATCCCGCATGACGTGAACATTGCCAATGCACTCAAAAGAGTAGTCGGGGCCGCCATTGAATGTGTCCTGCATGTACTCGACGAAAGAACCATCGATTTCATCGGGGTTGACGAAGTCCGTTGCGCCCAGTTGTTTTGCAAACTCGAACTTGTCCGGATTGATATCGATGCCGATGATCCTTTCCGCTCCGGCCATTACCGCGCCCTGAATGCAAGACAGACCAATACCTCCAAGGCCGAAGACTGCTACAGTTGAACCCGGTTCTACCTTGGCCGTATTCAGCACCGCGCCAATACCTGTGGTAACCCCGCATCCGAGCAGACATACCTTGTCCAGAGGCGCTTCCTTGTTGATTTTTGCCAGAGCAATTTCCGGCACTACCGTATACTCGGAAAAAGTTGAGCATCCCATGTAATGATAGATTTCCTTGCCATTCTGGCTGAAGCGCCGGGTGCCATCTGGCATGTAGCCGGTCCATACCGTTGCCGCAATGGATTGACAAAGATTGGTCTTGGGAGAACGGCAGTATTCACACTCACCACATTCCGGTATGTAGAGAGGGATTACATGATCTCCAGGCTTCAGATTGGTCACGCCTTTGCCGCATTCGACGACTTCACAGCCGCCTTCATGTCCCAAAACACAAGGGAAAACACCTTCCGGGTCATCACCCGACAAGGTGAAGGCGTCGGTGTGACAGACACCGGATGCGACTACTTTCAACAGAACCTCGCCCTCTTTGGGGCCTTCTACGTCAATCATTTCTATGGACAGCGGTTTTTGTGCTTCCCAGGCAACAGCAGCTTTCGATTTCACGAGTTGTACTCCAAGATTTAGGATGAATGTTCCGGGGAAAAATAGAACGAATGTTCATTCTTGTCAATAGCGATCCAACGGTCCACATCCGGACAGCAAAAGCCATCGTGTGCCTGTGCTTGAACAAGCCCTGCTGTCATCATGATTGATTTGAAAATGTGATTTCCTCTTTGCTCACATTTTCAATCACTTGTGGTGATTGAAAATGATGGAACATCCCTGTCCCACATGGGCATCTCAAATTTTTGAGATACCCTTGAAAAATTTACTGTGGCCATAAAGAGAAACTAGGGGCGGCAAAGTTCAGTATCTGATAATTTCACATGATTATTATGGAAGTTGATATTTATCCACAGTTCTAGCCATTTGTTGATCCGGCAGTAATCCAAGTCATATTCAGGGCTTTGAGCAAAAGTCAGGCCAAATTGAGCCATGCCGATGCCTGCTCGCGAACAGGCGTCAGGGAGTCGCTGAAATCATTGATTCTTGCCAGATCAACAGAATGTAACCAGCTCAACCAATACCCCAGGAGATTGCCGCATGATCAAACCCATTGGCTCCGATACCCTGCTTCCCTTGTTCGTCTATGATGTGGACGAGCATCATGCTCTTACCAAAGAAGCCGAAAGCCTGCCTTCCGTAACCATCACTTCACCAGCGGCAGGCAATGCCGTGATGCTCGGCGGTGGTTATTTTACTCCTTTGAAAGGCTTCATGAACGTGGCTGACGCCATGGGCGCGGCCGAGAAAATGACCCTGACTGACGGTTCCTTCTTCCCCGTGCCGGTAATGAACCTGGTGGATGACGATGCCATCGCTGCCATCGGTGATGCCAAGCGCATCGCACTGCGTGATCCCAACGTGGAAGGCAACCCGGTGCTGGCAGTGATGGATGTGGAAGACATCGAAAAAGTCAGCGAAGAGCAGATGGGCATCATGCGTGACAAGGTATATCGCACCGATGATCCCGAGCATCCCGGCGTAGCGGCTTTCATGGGGCAGGGACGCAATGCGATCTCCGGTCCCATCAAGGTGCTGAACTTCTCTTACTTCCAGACGGATTTCCCGGATACCTTCCGTACTGCGGTGGAAATCCGCAACGAGATCAAGGAACACGGCTGGAACACTGTGGTCGCCTTCCAGACGCGCAATCCCATGCACCGCGCCCACGAAGAGCTTTGTCACATGGCCATGAGAGATGTAAACGCCGATGGCGTGGTCATCCACATGCTGCTGGGCAAGCTCAAGCCGGGTGATATCCCCGCGCCTGTGCGCGATGCCGCCATTCGCAAGATGGCTGAACTGTATTTCCCGCCCAACACCGTGATGATTACCGGCTACGGTTTCGACATGCTCTATGCCGGTCCTCGTGAAGCTGTGCTGCATGCCTATTTCCGTCAGAACATGGGCGCTACTCACTTTATCGTCGGCCGTGACCATGCCGGGGTTGGTGACTACTATGGCGATTTCGATGCGCAGACCATCTTCGATGAGGAAGTGCCGGAAGGCGCCCTGGAGATCGAAATCTACAAGGCGGATCATACCGCCTATTCCACCAAGCTGAACAAGGTGATCATGATGCGTGACGCGCCCGAGGGGCATACCAAGGAAGACTTTGTGCTGCTGTCTGGCACCAAAGTGCGCGAGATGCTTGGTCGTGGTGAAGCGCCTCCCCCCGAGTTCTCCCGTCCCGAGGTGGCCAAGATCCTCATGGATTACTACCAGTCCTTGAATGACTGAGGCTTTTCTGCCTGGATGACAAAGCCCGCTTTCGAGCGGGCTTTTTGTTAGCCCGAATATTGCACCGGAATCCGGAATTTTCCCGGAGAGATTTTTGCCCAGATTGTTCGAACGGACAAAAGCCGATGTTATTCATCGGCTTGCAGGGCGTTCGGGCAAGCTGGGTGAAAAGAT
>Ga0256841_1000469_pt1 | contig 41832 bp, 41 predicted proteins | sample 356308metaG_FD_185971 | JGI IMG/M metagenome (GOLD analysis project Ga0256841, IMG submission 185971) | Hydrothermal vent microbial communities from Mid Atlantic Ridge, Atlantic Ocean - 356-308 | ecosystem: Environmental > Aquatic > Marine > Hydrothermal vents | place: Atlantic Ocean: Mid...
AAGCTGGGCATGCCAGTCGATCTGATCCTGGACACTCACTGAGGCGCCGGCCATGGCCGAACCGCGGATCCGCCTGCGTGACGTGGCCTTCGCCTGGGGCGAGGTGCCGGTGTTGCGGGGTGTGAGCCTGGACGTGGCCGCTGGCGAGATCGTCGGGCTGGTGGGCGCCGACGGGGCGGGCAAGAGCACCCTGCTGCGGATCGCCGTCGGCCAGCTCGAACCGGCCTCGGGCACGGTCCGGGTGCTGGGTCGCAGCCATGCCGATCCGTCCCTGCGCGCCCGGCTGGCCTACATGCCCCAGGGGTTCGGGCTCTATCCCGATCTCTCGGTGCAGGAGAATCTCGAGTTCTTCGCCGATCTGCACGGCCTGCCGGCGGCGACCACCGCCGAGCGGATCGGCGATCTGCTGGCCCGCACGGGCATGGCGGCGTTTCGCGGGCGGCGCGCCGGCAAGCTCTCCGGGGGCATGATGCAGAAGCTGGCCCTGGCCTGCGCGCTGATCAGCGAGCCGCAGGCCATGTTCCTCGACGAGCCGACCACCGGCGTGGATCCCGTCTCGCGGCGGGCCTTCTGGCAGCTGCTGAGCGGCGTGCGGGCCGAAGGGGTGGCGATTCTCTATGCCACCGCCAATCTGGACGAGGCCGAGCGTTGTGATCGGGTGGCCATGCTCGACGAGGGCCGCATCGTGCGTGAGGGAACTCCCGTGGAACTGGCGCAGGTGGAAGGCCGGCGGGAGCGGGTGGTCAGCGGACCGGGCGTGCGCGAGGCCCTGCCGGTGCTGCGCGAGCTGCCGGGCGTCGAGCTGGTGTTTCCCCGCGGTCGCACGGCCACCCTCTGGGTGAGGGACGACGTCTCCGACGGCGCGTTGCGCCAGGCGCTGCAGGCAATCGATCCCGAACTGACGCTGCGCGAACGGCGGCCGGATCTGCAGGAGACCATCCTGCGGCAACTGGCGCTGGAGGCGGCCCGTGGCTGAAGCGGCAAGCCGGCCGGCCGCCGAGGCGGTCATCACCGCCACCGATCTGGTCCGCCGTTTCGGCGATTTCACCGCCGTGGATCATGTGCACGTGAGCGTGGCGCCCGGCGAGGTGTTCGGCCTGCTCGGCGCCAACGGCGCCGGCAAGACCACCACCATCCGCATGCTCTGCGGCCTGCTGCCGCCCACCGCCGGGCACATCCGCCTGGCCGAGGTGGACATGGTCCGCCATCCGCGCCGGGCCCGTGGCCGGTTGGGCTACGTGACCCAGCACTTCGCCCTCTATGCGGAACTCTCCGTGCGCGAGAATCTCGCGCTGCAGGCCGGACTCTATGGTCTGTCGCCGGCTCGGGCCCGGGAGCGCATCGCCTGGGCGCTGCAGCATCTGGATCTGGAACACCTGGCCGATCACAAGGCCCGCGCCCTGCCGCTGGGGCATCGCCGCCGCCTGGATCTGGCCGCGGCCCTGCTGCACGAACCGCACATCCTGTTCCTCGACGAGCCTACCTCGGGCGTCGATCCCCTCGCCCGGCAGCAGTTCTGGGAGCTGATCTACGCCCTGGCCGCCGCCGGCATCGCCATCCTGATCACCACCCACTACATGGACGAGGCCACCTACTGCGATCGCCTGGCCCTGATGCACGCGGGGCGCATCATCGCCGAGGGCAGCCCCGACGACCTGCTGGCCCGGCCGCTGCCCACGCCCCTGCTGGAGGTGCGCGGGGAGGGCTGCGCCGCCTGCAGCCGCTGGCTGGCCGACTGGCCCGAGGTGCTGGAGATCATTCCCCACGCGGGCTATCTGCGCCTGCGCCTGCGACCGGGCACCGATCCCCAGGCGGTGATCCGCCGCCTGCCGGAGGAAGCCGCGCGGCGGGGCCAGCGGGTGGAGGCGGCCGAACCGGTGGCGCCCGATCTCGAGGATGTCTTCGTCACCCTGCTGGAACAGGATGCCTCGCCATGAATCTGCAGCACGTCCGGGCCATGGCCCGCAAGGAATGGTGGCACCTGTTGCGCGATCCGCGCAGCCTGGCCCTGATGCTGCTGATGCCCACCATGCTGCTGTTTCTGTTCGGCTACGCCATCCGGCTCGACATCAGCCAGGCGCCGGTCGCCGCGCTCGATCTTTCCCGCAGCGCCGAAAGCCGGCAACTGCTGGCCCGCTTCGATGCCAGTCATGCCTTCGCCCTGGTGCGGGCCCATGACAGCCGCCGGGCACTGCGCCAGGCGATCCAGCATGGCGAGGTGTGGGGCGCACTGATCGTGCCGCAGGACTATGCCCGCCGGTTGCAGGAAGGCCGGGCCCGGGTGCAGTTGCTGCTCGACGGGGTGGATGCCAACACCGCCCGTCTGGTGCGCAACTATGCGCTGCTGGTTCTCCAGGCCCTGGGTGAGGAACAGGGTGATGTGCCTGCGCTGGTGATCCGGGATCGGGTCTACTACAACGAGACCCGGGAGAGCCGCCTGGCCATCGTGCCCGGCGTGATCGCCCTGCTGATGGCCGTGATCGGTGCCCTGATGACCTCCCTGACCATCGCCCGTGAGATGGAACTGGGCAACCTGGTGATGCTGCGCACCACGCCACTGACCCGCGGGGAATTCCTGTTCGGCAAGCTGGTGCCCTATTTCGTGCTGGGCATGCTGGATCTGGTTGTGGCCACCGCGGCGGCGGTCTGGGTCTTCGACGTGCCCCTGCGTGGCAGCCTGCCGGGGCTGGTCGGTGTCTCTGCGGTGTTCCTGCTGGTGGTGATGCTCCAGGGCGCGCTCATCTCCATCCTCGCCGGCAACCAGTTGCTGGCCAGCCAGATTTCGCTGGTGCAGACCTTCCTGCCGGCCTTCCTGCTCTCGGGGTTCGTGTTTGCCATCGAGAACATGCCGGTCGTCCTGCAATACGTGACCTACCTCGTGCCGGCGCGTTACTACGTCACCCTGTCCAAGGCCATTTTCCTCAAGGGCCTGACTCCACTGGCCCTGTGGGGGGTCACCCTGCCCCTGCTGCTCATGCTGCTGATTCTGGTGCTCATGGTCCGCCGTCGCGCCCGCAAGCTGGGATTGCTGCCGTGAGCGGTTCCCTGGTCGTCGGCCTGCGTCGTCTGGGTGCCCTGCTGCGCAAGGAATTCCTGTTGCTGCTGCGGGATCCGCGCATGCGTTTCTTCGTCGTCGTGCCACCGCTGATCCAGCTGATCATCTTCGGCTATGCCGCCACCTTCGACGTGCGCCATGCCGACATCGGGCTGGTGGACCAGGCGGCCAGCCGCGAGAGCCGCTCCCTGGTGGCCGCCATCCACGGCACCGGTCACTGCCGGCTGCAGCGTCATGCCGACATGGCGGCGGCCGAAGCGGCCCTGGCCAGGGGCCGGATCCGGGCCATCGTCCGCTTCGCCCCGGATTTCGACCGTACCCGGCGGTTGCAGATCGTGGTCGATGGCACCGACTCCAACAGCGCCCAGGTCATCCTCGGCCAGCTGAACCGGGCCCTGCAGCAGGCGGCGGCCACGCAGCCGCCCCGGATCGAACTGGTGGAGCGCAACTGGTTCAATCCCAACCTCGAGGATCGCTGGTACTTCATCCCCGGGATCATGGCCAACGTGGTGCTCATCGCCACCCTGATCCTCACGGCCATGAGCGTGGTTCGCGAGCGCGAGCTGGGCACCCTAGAGCGGCTCATGGTCACGCCCCTGGGCCGCCTGGAATTCGTCATCGGCAAGCTCTTGCCGGTGGCCCTGATCGGCCTGTTCGACGTGCTGCTGATCATGGTCATCGCCACGCTCTGGTTCGAGATTCCCTTCCGCGGCAGTTTTCCGGCCCTGCTCGTCGGCTCCCTGCTCTATCTGCTCAGCTCCCTGGGCATCGGCCTGCTCATCTCCACCTACACCCGCACCCAGCAACAGGCCATGCTCCTGGCCTTTTTCGTGATCATGCCCCTGGTGATCCTCTCCGGTTTCGCCTTTCCCATCGCCAACATGCCCCGGGCCGTCCAGTGGCTCACCTGGCTCGATCCCTTGCGCTACTACCTCGTCGTCGTCCGGGATCTGTTCCTCAAGGGAAGTGGCCTGTTCGACCACGGTTTCGAATACGCCATGATGACCCTGCTCGGTCTCGCCAGCATGGGGCTGAGCATGCTGCGCATGCGCTGAAGCGGATACCGCTTTCGCCCAGGGCGCAGATCCCTGCTGCGTCACCGTACCGATGGCCACTCACGATGAGTATCCGGAGAGAATGAGCGTGTAATTGCTGTTTCGTCCGCTCCCGCGTATGGTGGTTGTGCCGTCTTCCATGGGTTCCGCAAAGCTCGAGGAACCATCGCCCATCCACGGTGCGGGCCGTATCGTGTGCAAGATGCGGCAATCCGACCGGTTCATTGCAAGGAAAAGAACGTCATGAACAGACGAACAACGTGGGTGCCGGTTCTCGCCGCCAGCCTGCTGATGCTGTCCCGGGGCGTGCCGGCCACCAGCCTGCCGAAACATTTCGACCCGAAAGGGAAGCCGCCCTCCACGCACACCATCGCCTTTCAGAAACACCAGCGGGAAATCCTGCCGTTCGAGGACCGGCGGGATTTCGCCGAGATGAAGCGCGGTTTCATCGCCGCCCCGGCGTATCGCCAGATCAAGGCCAGTGACGGCCACGTGGTCTGGGACATGGGCAAGTACGATTTTCTGCTCGCCAAGGGCCAGACCTTCGACACCATCCACCCCTCCCTGCAGCGGCAGGCTCTTCTGAACATGAACTATGGCCTGTACAAGGTCATGGAGGGGGTCTACCAGATCCGCGGTTTTGATCTGGCCAACATCACCTTCATCGCCGGCAAGACCGGCTGGATCGTCTTCGATCCCCTCACTGCCAGTGAAACGGCCGCGGCCGCCCTGAAATTCATCAACGAGACGCTTGGCAAGCGCCCGGTGGTGGCCGTGGTGTATTCCCATTCCCATGCGGACCATTTCGGCGGGGTGCGGGGTATCGTGGATGAGAAGGACGTTCGCAGCGGCAAGGTGAAGATCATCGCGCCCGAAGGGTTCATGGAACATGCAGTGGCAGAGAACGTCTATGCCGGTACGGCCATGGCCAGGCGCATGTTCTACCAGTACGGGGTATTGCTGCCCGCCAGTCCCTATGGTCACGTGGATCAGGCCATTGGCAAGAATACCGCAGCCGGCAACCTTGGCCTGATTCCGCCCAGTATCGTGGTCCGGGGTGATTTCAAGGCCATGACGGTCGATGGCGTGCGGATGGTTTTTCAGAACACGCCAGGCACGGAAGCGCCTGCCGAGATGAATACCTTCTTCCCCGACAAGAAACTGTTCTGGGCCGCCGAAAACATCGTTGGCACCATCCACAACATCTACACCCTGCGCGGGGCACTGGTGCGCGATCCCCTCAAGTGGGCGAAGGAAATCAACGTGGCAATCTACCGCTTCGGACCGGATATCGAGACGATGATTGCCTCCCACAGCTGGCCCCGCTGGGGGCATGAGCGGGTGCTGGAGGTGATGCGTGATCAACGCGATACCTATGCCCACCTCAACAACGGCGTTCTCCATCTGGCCAATCAGGGCGTGACCATCAACCAGATCCACAATGTGTACAAGGTGCCGGAAAGCCTGCAGAAGAAATGGCATGCCCGCAGTTACCATGGCTCCGTGGAACACAACAGCCGCGCCGTGATCAACCGTTATCTGGGGTATTGGGACGCCAATCCCACCACCCTGATTCCGCTTTCGCCGGAGGCATCCGCGCCGCTCTACGTGGAAATGATGGGCGGATCCCGCAAGATTCTCAAAAAGGCCCGCCAGCTGTATGCGCAGGGAAAATACAAACTGGCCACCGAGATCCTGAACAAGCTGGTGTATGCCCAGCCACACAACCGCCAGGCCAGGGATCTGCTGGCCGACAACTTCGAACAGCTTGGTTACATGCAGGAAAGCCCGAGCGTGCGCAACAGCTTCCTCGCGGCTGCCGAGGAATTGCGCAACGGCATCCGCAAGGGCATCACGCCCCATGCCACCGGGCCGGACATGATCCGTGCCATGAGTACCGGGTTGTGGCTCGATTATCTGGCCATTCGCATGGATGGGCGCAAGACCCGGGGGCTGAGCGGCAAGATCAACCTGCGGACGCCGGACAACGGCGAGCAATACGTGGTGGAATTGCGCAACCAGACTCTCACCACCATCGCCGGTTACCAGGCCGCGGATGCCGATCTGACCATTACGCTCGATCGGGAGGATCTGATCCCCATCATGATGGGCGTCAGCACTTTCGACGATCAGATCCGGGCCGGCAAGGCGAAGTTCGAGGGGGATCGCCGGATTTTCGACGTGATTCGCACGGCAATGAGCGATTTCGATCCGTTCTTCGAGATGCTGCCAGGGACCGCGAAAGCCGTGGCGAAACCGTCAGCCAGGCCCCTGCAGGTGGCACCGGGAACTCTCGATCCCAACATCGACTGAGCAGGCTGGCGGTTTCGTGCCGCCACCGATACCGCTCAGACTGCCAAAGCCTTGCCCGGCGTGTTTTTCTGAACGTCGCTCGTGAGTGACGCATCGGCTCGAAAAGGCGTCGGGTTCGTTCTGTGCACGGCCCGTCTACCCAGGGAGCAGTCCATGGAAGCCATTGATTATTTTGCCTGGTTCATCTTCATTCTCTCTGTCCTCTCCGTTGTGGGGATATTCGTCTTTCTGGGGCTCTGGCCGATTCGGGTGGCGCAGGCCCGGCGGCATCCCCAGTACGAAGCCATCCAGGTAGCCAGCTGGGCGGCGCTGATCATGGGGGGCGCTTTCTGGCCGCTGGTGCTGGTGTGGGCCCATCTGCGACCGCTTGCCGTTCAAGGGGATGGGGTTTCGGGGCAGCAGGTCGAAGCGACCAAACGGGAAGGGGAGCCGGTCCCGGCAAACGTGAGTGACACCGGGGAGAGTCAGGCATGATTCTGGTTCTCACCCTCCTTTACGTGGCCGTGCTGCTTCTGGCCTTTCGCCAGGGCTGGTTGCCCCGCACACTGTTCTGGAAGCTCTCGCCCATCGGCTGGGTGGTCCTGCTCGTGCTGGTGCTGTTCTTTCCTCTCCAGTTCTGGGCGCCCACGGGCTATGTGCGGGTCTACCAGCCCACCGTCCAGATCGTGCCCAATGTTTCCGGGCAGGTGGTGGAAGTGAATGTCCGGCCCAACCAGCACGTGCGCAAGGGCGATGTGCTCTTCCGGCTCGATGATCGACTCTACCGGGCCCGGGTCGAGCGCCTGCGGGCCGAGGTGACACTGGCGAAACTCCGTTACGAGCAGCAACTCGCACTGTTCAGGAAAGGGGTGGGCAGAAAGGCCGATCTCGATCGGACCCGTGCCGGTCTGGAATCGGCCGAAGCCCGCCTGGATGCGGCCGAATATGAGCTGGAACAGACCGTGGTACGGGCGCCGGGGGACGGGATCGTCTCCAATGTGCAGGCCCTGCGACCGGGCGCGCGGCTGATGAAGACACCCACGGCCCAGGCCATGGTCTTCATCGATGATCAGGTGAAAGTGCCGGCGGCGCAAATCAGCCAGACCTACATGCACCACATCAAGCCAGGGGCGCGGGCGGAAATCGCCTTCAAGAAATATCCCGGAAGGGTGTACGCGGCCGAGGTGGAACAGGTGGTTCCGGGTTCGGCGGTCGGCCAGTACAGTCCGAGCGGTACGCTGGTCGGCGCGGTCCAGGAGGTTCATGCCCCGCAAATCGTCCGCCTGAAGATCCGTGATCCGGAACTGCGCGAACGTCTGATGGCCGGCGATACGGGCAATGTGGCCATCTACACGGAGGCCGGAAAAGCCGCCCACGTGATTCGCAAGGTCATCATCCGCAGCACCGCCATCATGAACTACATCCTGCCTTTCTGAAGCCGACGCAGAGCGGATCTTCGAGCCCCGGACCCCGCATGGCCTTCCGCTGCTGCGATGCTTGAGGATCTCGTTTGCACGACAGCCAGGCTGAAGCAGAAATGGCCGCAGTCGCATGGTAAGATCCCGCCTTGCTTTCTGTGCCGGTTCCGGCGGCGATGGCCGGTCCGGGTGCGGTGGAATCACGTGAGGAGTGGAATGTGGAAAAACAGCCCAAGCGCGATCTGTTCAGTGAAAAGGCCCAGGACTGGGACGAGAACGAACTGGTGCGGGAACTGTCCTCGGCCATCGGCGGGACGATCCTGAAGCAGGTGCCCTTCGACGCGCAGATGACGATTCTGGACTTCGGCGCCGGCACCGGCCTCATCAGTGCCCAACTGGCGCCAAGGGTGGGTCGGATCGTGGCCGTCGACACTTCCCAGGCCATGCTCGAGCGCCTCGCCGCCAAGCCCGAACTGCAGGGCAAGGTCGAAGCCGTGTGCCAGGACATCACCCAGGCGGGGCTGGATCGCCGTTTCGACCGAATCGTCAGCGCCATGGCCATGCACCACGTGGCGGATACGGATCGCCTGATCGGGACCTTCGCCGAGCACCTCAAGCCGGGCGGCCTGCTGGCCGTGGCGGATCTGGATACGGAAGACGGCACTTTCCATCCCGAAGACGCCCAGGGCGTGCACCATCACGGCTTCGACCGGGATGCCCTGGCCGCCATCCTCGAACGCCACGGCTTCGAGGACATCCGCTTCGTCACCGCCCACACGGTGAACAAGGAAGGCCGCGAATATCCGGTGTTCCTGGTCACGGCCAAGAAGGGGGGCTGAGAGCTGATCCCGCCTGCCTCGTGATCGCGAACGGGGCCATGGACAACGGTGGCCGACACCCCCCCGGTAGTGCGTGGAAAAAGCGGGTGTTCAGAAGCGCAATTCGCCAGCAAGCTGCAGATAGTTGTATGAGGGGGCGGAACTCTCGATGCGGCCGATCCGGGTGTGCAGGGAGAATTGCACGTTCAGGTCGAAGGCGCCCTTGAGTGAGGCGATGTCCACACGGCTGCCATCGACTTCGGCGATGGTGCGCTCGAACGCCGCGCCCAGCTGCCAGCGGGAAAAGTGGCGGGTGGCTTCTACCGTCATGCGGCTGCGGGGAAAACCGTAGCCAAGCACCAGGGTCACGTCGCTGAACAGGGAGCGGGCCCGAGGCTGTTGCAAGCGGCTGAGATCCTGGGCATAGGCATACCGGCTCCCGCCCAAGGAGAGTCGCCACCGGGGCAGCCCACAATAGATGATGCGACCTTCCAGAAACTCGCTGGAGGTGTCGATTTGTCGCCGGGGCCGCAATGGCGGCTGGAGGTAGAGTGAAATGGCAGTGTAACCGGGCCGCAGGTCAAAGGACCAGTCACGGGTGCTCCAGCGCAGGGGCAGGGAGAAGCTGTGGGTCCACAGCACGTCCGTGTTGCCCCAGAATTCGTACAGCCCGCCGATTTCGAAGGGGGCGCCATAAGCGGAATTGAAACCCAGCGTATAACTGTAGAGGTTGACCCGCCGATCCACGTCCTCCAGGTCGGATTGTCCGGCCCCGAGCAGCAGGTGTTGCTCGTCTCCGAACAGCAGATCCAGCTCACCATACACGCTGCGTGAATTCTCGAGCCCGCTGTTGAACTCCATCCAGAAACGATGGTCGGGCGGCGGTGGGAACGCCAGCAGGAATTCTTCGTCTGCCGCCAGTCCCGGGCGGGCGGCAAGCAGCGGGAACAAGAGCAGGAGAAGGATCCGCAGACGGGGCATGGCGGCATTTTCCCGGATCAGCGTGCGCGGGACCAGTCCGCCGAAAAAATGTGAACGCATCGACATTTTGGCGCTCGTCTCCTCAGGGAAGCTTGACCCTGCCGGCTGGCGCGGCATGATGGGGCAGGTGACCCAGTCCAACCGGAAATCCATGCCACTGTCCCTTCACCGAAGTACCTGGCTCTGGCTGTTGCTGCCCTTGCTCGTTGCCTGCAGCGGTGCCGGGGAATCCGACGACATCCCGCCCCGGGTGCTGACCGTCGTGCCGAGCGACGGCGACGCGGGCGTGACGCTCGGCAGTGCGGTGACCGTGACCTTCAGCGAACCGGTGCGGTCCGACAGCGTCACCGCCGACAGCTTCCGGGTGGAACGCGGCGGTGTCGCGGTCCCCGGCACCCGCAGCGTGCAGGGAGAGGTGGTCCGTTTCACGGCCGACGGCGGCTTTGCGACCGGCAGTACCTATTCCGTCACACTCACTTCCGGGATCCGGGATCTGGCGGGAAATTCTCTGGCCTCTGGACGGCAATGGTCCTTCATCACGGCCAGTCTGGGTCGTGTCGAACTGCAGTGGGCACCCAGCCATGCCCGCGGGGTGAATGACACGGGAGGCGGGTATCGCGTCTATTACAGCAACACACCGGGTTTTGCCATCGCCACCGCCAGCTCGAAGGATGTCGCCTGGCCCGGTTTCGGCCAGACCCCGACGCAATTGTCGCTTCCACTGACCGCCGGTAACTGGTATTTCAAGGTCGTTGCCTATTCCGCCGTGGGTGGAGGGAGCCAGAGCCCGCCCTCGGCGGAAATCATGATCTCGATCCGTTGAGGCCTGGATGAAGCTTTTCCTGTCTTTGTTCATCGGACTGTTCCTGCAACTGGCGGGGGGAACGCTGCAGGCCGGTGGGGTGCTGCAACTTCCGCGACCTGTTCCTGTCTCCCAGGTGCCGGACGAAGTGCTGGTACGCCTGCGGGCCGATGCCGCCCCGGTGGCCGTACAGCGTCTGACCGCACCGCAGGGGCGGGTGCTCGAGCCAATCGCGGATGGTCTTGCCCGCCTCCGCCTCACGCCAGGGGAGACGGTGGCCGACGCCGTTTCCCGACTGGCTGACGATCCGGATGTGGTTCTGGTGCAGCCCAACTACGTGTATCGTGCCCAGCGTGTACCCAACGATCCGGACTATGGCCGGTACTGGGGCCTGAACAACGCAGGACAGGCCATCACGGGCGCCGTTTACGCCAAAGCCAATCCGGGAACGCCAGGGCGCGATATCTCGGCAGAAGCGGCCTGGGACATCAGCACCGACTGTTCCGCGAGCGTGGTGGCGGTTCTGGACACCGGTGTCGACTACACCCGACCGGAACTGGCCGGCAACATGTGGGACGGCGGTACCGACTGGCCCCATCACGGCTGGGATTTCGTGGGTGCCGGCGACAGCGACCCGCGACCGGTGGGAGGCGGCGAGCACCACGGAACCCATGTGGCCGGCACCATCGCCGCGGCAGGCAACAACGCCACGGGTGGCACCGGGGTCTGCTGGCAGGCACGCCTGATGGCCGTGCGGGTGCTCGACGAGAACGGGATCGGAACCACCGCTGACCTCATCGAAGGCATTCGTTTCGCGGTGGATCACGGGGCAAAGGTGATCAACATGAGCCTCGGTAGTGAGCAACCCTACGACACGGCTTTTGCAGATGCCATCGACTACGCCCGGCAGCATGACGTGTTGGTGGTGGTGGCCGCCGGCAATGGCGGGCTGGACGGGGTGGGTGACGACGTGCAGGTTGGGGATGACGGTTTCGGAACCGTGACCCGGGTCTATCCCTGTGCCTTTCCCCATGACAACCTGCTGTGCGTGGCGGCGTTGGATCAGAACTACGATTTGGCAGACTTTTCCAATTACGGCACCATGGGCGTGGATCTCGGCGCGCCCGGCACCAACATCCGCAGCACGGTTCCGGGGCAGGAATGGTCGGATGACTTTTCCGGCTGGACACCGGTGCCGGCCACCGGTGGCTGGACCAGCCTCGCTTGCGACGTGGGTTATGGTCCCTGGAACATGCTCGTCGATCCGCCCGACTGGTGCTCGCTCAATGCCGGCAACTATGCACAGGATGCCGCTGACGTGATCTACAGGACTTTCGATCTGTCGGCGGCGAGTGCTGCGGTGGTGAGCTACTATGCCTTCTTCGACGTAGCCAGCGGCGATGCTTTCAACGTGGCATACGATGCCAGTGGCAACAATCCCTTTGCCGGCGGTGGCGTTTTGCTCCAGTCACCGGTCAGTGGCAGTTCGCTGCCCTCCGCGCAGCCTTTCACGCATGATCTGAGCAGTTGTCTCACGTCCAACTGTGCCCTGGGTTTCCAGTTGCAGGCCAACGGGGATACGACCACCGCCACGGGGGTGGGCCTGTTCGGCCTGTACATCAGCACCCTGGAGCCGGGCAGCAGCCGTTATGCCGTGTACAACGGCACCTCCATGGCCAGCCCCCATGTGGCTGGCATCGCCGCGCTGGTGCGGGCCTTCAATCCGGCCTACACATATCTGGATACGCGCGAAGCCCTGGTCAACGGCGGGGATCCGGCCGTGGGCAGTTTCGCGGGCAAGAGCGAAAACGATCGTTCGGCCAACGCCGAGGGCGCCCTGCGCTATCTGGCCCCGCCACAGAACCTGACGGCCACGCTGAACTGAATCATGGGAATCCGGATCCTGTCGCTGTTGATTGTTGCCCTCGGCCTTGCCGGCTGCGGCAACGGTGCGCCCCGGCAACCGGAACGGATACCGCAGGGGATCGGACAGGAGGCCGGACGGGTGCCCGGCGAATATCTGCTGACGCCCCGGAACGGTTACGACGAAGAGCGCCTGCGACAACGGCTCGAAGAATACGGTCTCGTGTCTCTGCGTGCGCTTGGAAGCGGGATCTGGCTGGTGCGCCTGCGGCACGATCCCGGTCCCCGGGCTCTGGCCGCACGACTCGAGCCCCTGGCGATCCGGGTCCAGCCCAACTACCTTTATCGTCAGCAGCCTGCGCCGGGTGCGCCGAAGTGATCCCGCCGGCGTGTTAGACTGCCTCTTTCCCGTTCATCCGATCCGTTTCCGGCAATGGCCAAGGCCAAGGTTCTCTACAGTTGCAGCGCCTGCGGCGCCACCTCGCCCAAGTGGATGGGCCAGTGCGGCGACTGCGGGGCCTGGAACACCCTCAGCGAAGTCGCGCCCGCCGCGCCGACCGGGCGGGGCGGGCGCTTCGGCGGCTTCGCCGGCAGCGCCGGGGCCCAGCCGGTACAGCGCCTGGCCGAGGTCTCGCCCGAGGACGTGGCGCGCACGCCCACCGGGATCGGCGAGTTCGACCGGGTGCTCGGCGGCGGCCTGGTGCCGGGCTCGGTGGTGCTGATCGGCGGCGATCCGGGGATCGGCAAGTCCACCCTGTTGCTGCAGACCCTGGTGGGCATGGGCCGGGACGGGCGGGCCCTGTACGTCACCGGCGAGGAATCCCTGCAGCAGGTCAGCCTGCGCGCCCATCGCCTGGGCCTGGCCGCCAGCGACATCCGTCTGCTGAGCGAGACCCGGGTGGAGAACATCCTGGCCACCGCGGCGAAGGAGCGGCCGGAGGTGATGGTGGTGGACTCCATCCAGACCGTCTACACCGAGGAACTCCAGTCGGCCCCGGGGGCGGTGGCCCAGGTGCGGGAATCGGCGGCCCAGCTCGTGCGCCATGCCAAGCAGACCGGCGTGGCCCTGTTTCTGGTGGGCCACGTGACCAAGGAAGGCACCCTGGCCGGGCCGCGGGTGCTGGAGCACATGGTGGACACGGTGCTCTACTTCGAGGGCGACGCCGGCAGCCGCTACCGGCTGATCCGGGCCTTCAAGAATCGCTTCGGCGCGGTCAACGAACTGGGCGTGTTCGCCATGACCGACCGCGGCCTGCGCGAGGTCAACAACCCTTCCGCCATCTTCCTCTCCCGCCACGACGAGCCGGTGCCGGGCTCGGTGGTGATGGTGACCCTGGAAGGCAGCCGGCCCCTGCTGGTGGAGGTCCAGGCCCTGGTGGACGAAAGCCACCTGGGCAATCCCCGCCGGATCAGCACCGGCCTTGAGCACAACCGCCTGGCCATGCTGCTGGCCGTGCTGCACCGCCACGGCGGCGTGGCCACCTTCGATCAGGACGTGTTCGTCAACGTGGTGGGCGGCGTGCGGGTGACCGAGACCGGCGCCGATCTGGCCATGGTGCTGGCCATGATGTCCTCCCTGCGCAACCGCACCCTGGCGCAGGATCTGGTGGTGTTCGGCGAAGTGGGCCTGGCCGGCGAGATCCGGCCCGTGCCCTCCGGCCAGGAACGCCTCCACGAGGCCGCCAAGCACGGCTTCAAACGCGCCATCGTGCCGAAGGCCAACGCCCCCCGCCAGCCCATCGAGGGATTGCAGATCACGCCGGTCACGCGCCTGCATGAAGCGTTGTCGGCAGTGGAGTAGGATAGGAAAACATTCAACGCAAAGGCGCGAAGGCGCAAAGAACGCAAAGCGGTTGGTTGCGCGTTTGGCGGGTGTTTGACGGGTAATGTAGGAGCGGCGCCCTCGCCACGACGAACAGGGCCAAGGGACGAGTGACGAGTGACGGAGGGAATCGAAGCCCGGAACCCAATGTTTTTCCTCGGCCCTTGGTCCTCGTCACTCGTCCCTGCATTTTCGCGGCGAGGGCGCCGCTCCTACGGATCCCGCAGCCAGGGTTGCGGGGCACCTCATCGCGGCTTGCGCCGCGCCCGCATCCCAGATAGGTCACCCCAACGCACAATCAACCGCTTTGCGATCTCTGTGCCTTTGCGTTGAAAATCACCCCCCTGAATGAATCAGCTCCGCCAGCTCCCGTTCCAGGATCGCCGGATCGCCCAGGTTGAGTTCCACCAGCCGGTGCAGGTGGGTGGCGGTGTCGAGATCCATGTGTTCGCAGTGGAAGCCGACGCGATCCGTTTCCATGTGGGCCACGGTCACTTCCATGTTCAGCACCACCTCGTCACCGGCCAGGTGCAGCTCCAGAAGCCAGGGATGGCCGGCCTCGGTGAGCCAGTTCGCCGGACGGGTGGTGAGGGCGCCCTTCAGGCACACGTCGATCAGGCGGGCCTCGTAGCGCCGGCCGCTGGCCGGATCGATGAGCACCGCCTCGGCGTCGAAGGGGATGCGGGTGAAGTGGCGGTGTTCCTCGAAGGGCATGGTCGTCAGTCCAGGAAGAATTGCATCTGCACGTTGCCGATGGTGATGATGTCGCCATCGTTGAGCTTCACGCTGTGCTCGCCGATGGGCCGGTCGCCCACCAGGGGGCATTTCTCGCCTTCCAGATGGGAAAGGAAGTAGCCGTCCTTGCGCCGCGTGACCACCGCGGTGGCCACGCCGGGCTTGCCGAGATTGGTCATGGAGCGGTTGAGGCTCAGGGTCTTGCCCAGGTTCTGACCGCTGAGGATCTGCAGCCAGGCGCGGCGCTTGCCCTCGGGCACCTCGGCGGAGGCGGCCTCGGCCGGTTGCGCTTCGGCGGCCGGCGGGGTGTCACTGGCATGGGGGATGTCCCGGGCCAGGTCGATCTCCATGGTCAGGGTCTCCTCGTCGGGCAGCGGCGGCTCGTACTTGAAATTCAGGGTGTGCTTGCCCACCCGGATGACATCACCGTCCTTGAGCATGTGCTTGGTGATCCGCTCGTTGTTGACGAAGGTGCCTCCCTCGCTGTCCAGATCCACGATAACGGAGGTGTCGTCCTGGGTATCGATGCGCGCGTGCTTCGCTTCCAGCGCCAGGCTGTCGATGTGGATGGTGCATTCGGGATCATTGCCGATGGTCATGCTGCCGGCGAGGACCGGATAGACGCGCAGCACGGTACCTTTGAAGGAAAGGGTCAGTTTCGACAATGGGCTCGCTCCAGAAAACTCTTTATATATCGGTAGATTATAGACGTGATGTCAAGTGCCGTGGCAACTTTTGCCAAGGCGCGACAGACGGTGCCCGGTGCCGGACGGACGGTCAGTCGCGTTCGGCTTCCGCGCCCTTCTTCTTTATCGGTTGCAGCGTCGGATTGATGAGCACGGTTTTCACCGCGTTCTGGGTGGTCTGCACGATCTCCACCGGATGGCCGTCCAGCAGCAGGCTGGTGCCCGGATCCGGGATCGATTCCAGATGCTCGATGATCAGGCCGTTGAGGGTCTTGGGCCCGTCGGTGGGCAGATGCCAGTGGAAGAACTTGTTCAGCTCGCGAATGGTGATGCTGGCGTCCACCAGGTAGCTGCCGTCTTCCTGGCGGTGGATCTCCCGGCTGCGGGCGGCCGGATCGGTGGTGAACTCGCCGACGATCTCCTCGAGGATGTCTTCCAGCGTCACCAGCCCCTGGATCTCGCCGTATTCGTTCACCACCAGTCCGATGCGCCGGCGCGCCTTCTGGAAGTTGATGAGCTGGGTATTGAGCGGCACGCCTTCGGGGATGAAATAGGCCTCGTGGATCACCTGGCGAAAGTCTTCGAGGGTGGCGTTACCCTTCTGGAACAGCTTGATCACCCTGCGCAGGTGCACCATGCCGATGACCTGATCGATATCATCTTCCCAGACCGGCAGGCGGGTGTGCTGGCTCTCGGTGAGCTGGGTGACGATGTCCTCCCAGGGATCGGTGATGTCGATGCCCACGATCTCGTTGCGCGGTACCATGATGTCTTCCACCGTGGCCTTTTCCAGATCGAGGATCGACAGCAGCATCTGCTGGTGACGCTGGGGGATCATCGCCCCGGCCTCGTTGACCACCACCCGCAGTTCCTCGGCCGACAGATCCATGTGACCGCCGCCCTCGGTACGGATCCCCAGCAGCCGGAACAGGCCATCGGTGATGCGGTTGATCAGCCAGACCAGCGGATAGAGCACCCTCAGCAACGGCTCCAGGAGCAGGGAGGCCGGCAGGGCGTACTTTTCCGGGCGCAGGGCGGCGAGGGTCTTGGGGGTGACCTCGGCGAAGATCAGCACCACGATGGTCAGCACGAAGGTGGCCACCGCAATGCCGGTCTGGCCCCACAGCCGCAGGCCGATCACCGTGGCGATGGCCGAGGCCAGGATGTTGACGAAGTTGTTGCCCAGCAGGATCAGGCCGATCAGCCGTTCCGGGCGCTGCAGCAGGCGCTGGGCACGCATGGCGCCCCGCTGCCGCTGATCCGCCAGGTGGCGAAGCCGGTAGCGGTTGATGCTCATCAGCCCCGTTTCGGAGCCGGAGAAGAAGCCGGAGAACAGAATCAGGATGAAGAGTGCCGAAAACAGCACCCACAAGGGAATGTCATCCAAGAGAGGACGAACCTCGTGTGATGGCCGGCCCGATATTACGCGGGAGAAGCAGGGGCGCTGTCAAGCCTTGCCCAGCAGCAGCTCGATGACGAACTTGCTGCCGAAGTAGGCCAGCATCAGTACCACGAAGCCGCCGATGGCCCAGCGGATGGCCACCCGGCCGCGCCAGCCGAAGCGCCAGCGGCCGAACAGCAGCACCGCGAAGATCAGCCAGGCGATCACCGACAGCACCGTTTTGTGCACCAGATGCTGGCCGAAGATGTCCTCGAGGTAGAACGCGCCGCTGACCAGCGAGAGGGTCAGGAGCACGAAACCCACGCCGATCATGCCGAACAGCAGCTTTTCCATGGTCTCCAGCGGCGGCAGGGCGCGCACGAAGCCGCCCGGTTGGTGCCGGTGCAGGTGACTGTCCTGAATGTAGAGCAGGGCGGCCTGTACGGCGGCGATGGAGAGCAGGCTGTAGGCCAGGATCGAGAGCAGGATGTGCAGGCGCAGGCCCGCGTCCAGGGCCTCGGTGAGATAGTGGCCGGGCGGCGCGAAGGCCAGGCCGATGACCGCCAGGGCGGCCACGGGATAGACCACGATGCCCAGCGTGGCCACCGGCAGGGAGAGGGTGGCCAGGGTCAGCAGCAGTGCCACCAGCCAGCCCACCAGGCCGACGATGGCGAACAGCTCCACGTTCAGACCCTGGGGGGTCACGAGGGTCTGCCAGGCCAGCAGGCCATGCAGGACCAGGGCCACCACGGCCGGCAGCAGCGCCCATCCGGGTGACCCCTCGTCGGCGGGTTGCCGGAGTCGGCGATAGAGCCACACACCGGACAGGCAGTAGAACAGGGCAGCCGTGAGCGCGAGCGGGATCATGGACGGGGTGTTTGTTGTTGTCGGAGCCGGGATGATGACATACTAGGCCAGACGATGACAAAGCCTCATTCCGCGGCTCTCTGGAGGTTCAGGCCGCCTGGCGCCGGGCAGCGGAAGCGGCACCGGGCCTGAGGCGCACGGGTCGACTTGTGACCACTATAACAGTTTGCAGGGGCGACCGGTGGCAGGATGGAGTCTGTCCAGACAATGGGTGCCACGGGTAATGCGACCTTTTCGACAGAACACACTCAACGGGTATGCCAATGCCGCGGTCGGATCGGCCGCAGACGACCCCCCCTTGAGCGGGCCGGAGGAAAACATGGAGCTGACGGTCCTCGGCTGCAGTGGCGGCGTGGGCGCCGGATTACGGACCACGACCTTGCGCCTCAACGGTCAGGTGCTGATCGATGCCGGTACCGGCCTGGGTGATCTGTCCCTCGACGAGATGGCGCAGATCCGCCACATCTTTCTTACCCATTCCCACCTGGATCACGTGGCCAGCATCCCCCTGCTGCTGGACAGCATCTTCGATCGCATCGAGGAGCCCATCGTGATCCATGGCCTGGAGGTGACCCTGCAGGCCCTGCGCACCCACATCTTCAACAACGTGATCTGGCCCGATTTCGCCATCCTGCCCAACCGGGCCAACCCGGTGATGCGTTACGCGCCGATGATGCCCGGCCAGATCCGCGAGGTGGCGGGGCTGCGCCTCGAGATGATCCCGGTCAACCACGTGGTCCCGGGCGTCGGCTACCGGGTGGAGACCCCCGGCAAGGTGTTCGCCTTCAGCGGCGACACCTCCACCAACGACACCTTCTGGCAGGCCCTCAACCGCTACCCGGAACTGGACATGCTGCTGGTGGAAGCCGCCTTCCCGGACCGGGACGAGGCGCTGTGCCGCCGCGCCGGCCATTACTGTCCGTCCCTGCTGGCCGCCGATCTGCGGAAACTGAATCTCGATCCCGATGTCTATATCAGCCACAACAAGCCGGGGGCCGAAGACGAGATCTTCCGCGAATGCCAGGCCGCCATCACCAGCCACCGGATCCACCGGCTCGGCGCCGGGGATCGGTTCACGCTATAATCCCAAGCATTGTGCGTTTAACAGGCTGTTGAAAAAGCCCATCCATGGGCTTTTTCAACCCGGGAACGGAAAACGCGGTTTCCCGTTCCCTTACATTTTCAATGACTTGACGTCATTGAAAATGGCGATGCATCCATGCATCGCACACAGGCTGTCGAAAAACGGTGTTTTTCAACAGCCTGTTAACAGGCTGTTGAAAATAAGCGAGTCGTCGTGTCGACTTCTGTTGGGCCGGCGAATCGTGCAGCTCGTTCGGGCACCGCCCCGCAGGGAGGAGAGACCTTTCGGGACACGCCGTAAATACGTCCCTGTAGGCTCGACAGCCGCATCCCTGCGGCTGACGGTCCCGAAACGTCTCTCCTCCCTCCGGGGCTCCGTGCCATTCAGCGCCGTCATGCCGGCCGATGGCACGGGAACACGTTTGAAGGCGGACAAAACGATAGCGAGGCACCATGTTTGACGGACTGACCGATCGCCTCGGCCAGACCCTGCGCAACCTGCGCGGCGTCGGCCGGCTCACCGAAGACAACATCAAGGACACCCTGCGCGAGGTGCGCATGGCCCTGCTGGAGGCCGACGTGGCCCTGCCGGTGGTCAAGGAATTCACCGAACACGTGCGCCAGCGGGCGGTGGGCGAGGAGGTGCTCAAGAGCCTCTCGCCGGGCCAGGCCTTCGTCAAGATCGTCAACGACGAACTGGTGCGCCTCATGGGCGAGCACAACGATCGGCTCAACCTGGCCGTCACCCCGCCCGCGGTGATCCTCATGGCCGGCCTGCAGGGCTCGGGCAAGACCACCACCGTGGCCAAGCTGGCCCGCTGGCTGCGCGAGCGGGAGAAGAAGAAGGTCATGGTGGTCTCCGCTGACGTCTACCGGCCGGCCGCCATCGAGCAGCTGAAAACCGTGGCCGGCGAGGTGGGCGCCGAATTCCTGCCCAGTTCGCCCGACGAGCAGCCGGAAGCCATCGCCCGCCGGGCCCTGCAGGAGGCGAAGGTGAAGCACGCCGACGTGCTGATCGTCGACACTGCCGGGCGCCTGCACGTGGACGGCGAGATGATGGACGAGATCCGCGCCCTGCACGCCGTGCTGCAGCCGGCCGAGACCCTGTTCGTGGTCGACAGCATGACCGGCCAGGACGCCGCCAACACCGCCCGCGCCTTCGACGAGGCCCTGCCCCTGACCGGGGTGATCCTCACCAAGACCGACGGCGACGCCCGCGGCGGTGCCGCCCTGTCGATCCGCCAGATCACCGGCAAGCCCATCAAGTTCCTCGGCGTGGGCGAGAAGATGGCCGATCTGGAGCCCTTCCACCCGGATCGCATCGCCTCCCGGATCCTCGGCATGGGCGACGTGGTCAGCCTGGTGGAGCAGGCCCAGCAGCACGTGGACCGGGCCAAGGCCGAGAAGCTGGCCACCAAGATCAAGAAGGGCAAGGGCTTCGACCTCGAGGACTTCCGCGACCAGTTCCAGCAGCTCAAGAAGATGGGCGGCATGGCCAGCCTGCTCGACAAGCTGCCGGGCATGCCCAACCTCCCCAAGGGCGCCATGAACGCCGTCGACGACAAGCAGATCGCCCGTCTTGAAGCCATCATCAACTCCATGACCCCCGAGGAACGGCGTTTCCCCAACATCATCAAGGGTTCCCGCAAGCGCCGCATCGCCGCCGGCTCGGGCACCCAGGTACAGGACGTCAACCGCCTCCTCAAGCAGTTCACCCAGATGCAGAAGATGATGAAGAAAATGGGCAAGGGCGGCATGGGCAAGATGCTGCGCAACATGAAGGGGCAGTTGCCGCCCGGATTCATGTAACCCCGCGCCTATGGCGCGGGGTTACAGGGCCGAGTGGCGAGGGACGAGTGGCGAGGTATTGTAAGTTGTTGATTTATGGGGTGTAGGAGCGGCGCCCCGCCGCGATTTCCGCCAAATCTTCGTACTATCCCATGTCGAAGCCGCGCCCTTCGAAGCTTCTCGCCTCTCTGCGCCACCCTCCCCATCCGGGTTGCCACGCCCCGCTTTTCCTCGCCACTCGCCACTCGGCCCTCGCCCCTGCATTTACTTTTCCCCCAATTCCAGTAAAATGCGCCATCCTGTTTCTCCGGGCTGTCCGGCGGCGCGCCGTGACGGCCCGAATTCATTGGTCTGACGAGGAATTGCAAACGGTATGGTCACCATTCGCCTGACACGGGGCGGCGCCAAGAAGCGGCCCTTCTACCACATCGTGGTCACCGACAGCCGCAACCGCCGCGACGGTCGCTACATCGAGCGGGTCGGTTTCTTCAACCCGCTGGCCACCGAGAACGAAGTGCGCCTGAAGGTCGACACCGATCGCATCCAGCACTGGATGGGGCTCGGTGCCAAGCCCTCCGAGCGGGTCAACAAGCTGCTGAAGGAGCAGGCCAAGGCCGCCTCGGCCGCCTGAGCCCCTTGCGCAGCCGGAGCGGCCCGGCCGGCGACGACCGCGCCATGACGCCCCCCGACGATATGCTGCTGCTGGGCCGGATCACCGGCGTCTCGGGGGTGCGCGGCTGGGTCAAGGTCCATTCGGACACCGATCCGCGGACCAACATCTTCAACTACTCGCCCTGGTACCTGCAGCACCAGGGCCGCTGGGAGGCCTTCGAGGTGCTCGAGGGCCGGCCCCAGGGCAAGACCCTCGTCGCCCGCTTGGCCGGGTTCGAGGATCGGGACGCGGCCATGCAGCTCGTCGGCCGGCCCGTCGCCATTCGCCGGGAGCAGTTGCCGGCGGCGGGCGAGAACGAATACTACTGGCACCAGCTCGTGGGCCTGGAGGTGTTCACGCCCGATGGCGTGGCCCTGGGCACGGTGACCGGCCTGCAGGAGACCGGCGCCAACGACGTGCTGGTGCTGCGCGGCGAGCGCGACGGCAAGCCCTGCGAGCGCCTGATCCCGTGGCTGCCGGAGCAGGTGATCCGGGAAGTGGATCTGAACGCCGGGCGCATCACGGCCGACTGGGATCCGGATTTTTGAGGGGTGGTGATGCGCATCGACGTGATCACCCTGTTTCCGGAGATGTTCCGGATCCTCACCGCTCACGGCATCACCGGGCGGGCGGTGGCGCGGGGCCTGCTGGAGGTGGCGACCTGGAACCCCCGGGACTACACCACCGACCGGCACCGCACCGTGGACGACCGGCCCTACGGCGGCGGCCCCGGCATGGTGATGCGGTACGAGCCGCTGCGCGCGGCCATCGAGGTGGCCCGGGCGGCCGCCGCGCCGGGGGCGAAGCTGGCCTATCTCTCCCCCCAGGGGCGGCGGCTGGACCAGCGGGGGCTGGAGGAACTGCGCCGGCGGGAAGGCCTGATCCTGCTCTGCGGCCGCTACGAGGGAATCGACGAGCGCCTTATCGAGGCCGAGGTGGACGAGGAGTGGTCCATCGGCGACTACGTCCTCTCCGGGGGGGAGTTGCCGGCGATGGTGATCATCGACGGCCTCACCCGGCTGCTGCCGGGGGCGCTGGGCCACGAAGACTCGGCCGCGGAGGATTCCTTCGTCGCCGGGCTGCTGGACCACCCGCACTACACCCGGCCGGAGGTCGTCGCCGGGCGGGAAGTGCCGGCGGTGCTGCGCAGTGGCGATCACGCGGCCATCCGCCGCTGGCGGCTCAAGCAGGCCCTGGGCCGCACCTGGCTGCGGCGGCCGGATCTGCTGGCCGAGCTGCAGCTGAGCGACGAACAGCGCGAGCTGCTCGCGGAATTCATCCACGAGCAGCCGAACGATTGAACACGAACACCAGCGACATGCGTGGGAGCAAAACCATGAGCAACATCATCGATCAACTCGAAGCGGAACAGATGAAGGACGTGCCGGCCTTCGCCCCCGGCGACACCGTGGTGGTCCAGGTGAAGGTGAAGGAAGGCAACCGCGAGCGTCTGCAGGCCTTCGAAGGCGTGGTCATCGCCAAGCGCAACCGCGGCCTCAACTCCTCCTTCACTGTGCGCAAGATCTCCCACGGCGAGGGCGTGGAGCGCGTGTTCCAGACCCACAGCCCGGCAGTTGCCGAGATCAAGGTCAAGCGCCGTGGCGACGTGCGCCGGGCCAAGCTCTACTACCTGCGCGAGCGCACCGGCAAGGCCGCCCGCATCAAGGAAAAGCTGGCCAGCCGCTGAGCGGGCCCCGTCCCGCCATGTCCGGCGCCGGGCGTCGCAAGCCAGCGGGCAGGCTCGTATCGGGCCTGCCCGTTTTCGTGTGCGCGGCGCTGCTGCCGCTGGCCACGGCGCTGGGCGCAAACCCTTCCGACCCGGCCGGCGCAAGTGCCGCCTCCCCCGCGCCCGCGGCGCACAGGCCGGACCCGGCCCTGGCCGAGGTCCGGTCCCTGGCCGAAACCGGCACCCCGCAGCTCGCCCTGCGCACCCTCGACCGTCTCCAGCCTCCGCCTGCCCGCGATCCCGAGGCGTGGATGGCCTGGGAACGCCTGCGCATCGCCATCCTGCGCGACACCCGGAACTGGGCCGGCATCGCCGCCCGGCTGGCCAGCCTGCCCGCGGATCTGCCGGCGGAGTTCGTCCTCTGGGCCCGCACCGCCCGCGCCGAGGCCCTCTCCCGTGGTGGCCGGCCGCGCGAGGCGCTTGCCCTGTTGCGGGGACTGATCTGGCAGGCGCCCGCGGATACGGCCAGCGCCGAACGCCTGCAACGCTGGCGGCGCCTGATCCTGGAAGCCTACCTCGCCGCCGGCCTGGCCGAGGATGCCCGCCTCGCGGCCCTGCGGCACTTTCGCGACTATCCCGAGCACGGTCTCGAAGACCGGCTGCTGCGGGCCCGCATCGCCCTCAGTGCCGGCCGCCCCGACGAGGCCATGGAGCGCCTGGCCGGCGACACCGCCGATCCCCGCGCCGGCATGCTCTACCTGCTGGCCCAGTTGCGCTCCGGCCAGCGTCCGGCGCGCAAGGTGATGCAGGCCGGGCTGCGCCAGATGCGCGGCAAGTGGGCCGACGAGCGGCTCAAGATCTACCTGTGGGCAGTGGTGGCCGAGGCGGCCCGCCAGGCCGGCGACCGGGCCACCACCGCGCTGGCGCTGGAGAACGTGATTGCCGCCGGCGAGAAGACCCCGCTGCCGGAAGGCCTGTTCGACTTCACCCCCGACAGTCTCTGGCAGGCCTACCGCGACTACGCGGTGCAGGTGGGCAACCGCGAGCAATACCTCATCGGCGAGGACGGCCCCTGGTTCGAGAAGGCCGGGAAGATCGCCGCCAAGCTGCCGGTGCAGTCCCGGGCCCTGTATGCCCTGCTGCTGTTCGAAAGCCAGAGCGAGGCGGATCGCAACCGCGCCGCCCTGCGCTTCGTGCTCTCGGCCCGCGAGCGGCCCCGGGGCGGCGTGATGCTGCAGCGGCTGTTCCTCGAATCGCGCCACTTCGCCGATTACCGGACCATCCCGCCCGGCGCCCGTTACGTGCTGGCCGACGTGGCCCTGCGCCGGGGCGACATCCGCCGCGCCTCGGCCCTGATGGCCACCCTGGACGCGCCGCCGGAAGGGACCGATCCCTTCTTCTGGCACCTGCGCCGGGCGCGGATCTTCGTGCTCGGCGGCGATGCCGGGCGCGGCGCCCGGGCGCTGCAAGCCCTGCTGGCCGCCACCGCCGCGCCGACCCGGGAACAGCTCGACCGCCTGCTGCAGGTGGTCTTTGATCTGCAGACCGTGCAGGCCCATGATGCCGCCTACCAATTGTTCGAACAGGTGATGGTGCGGGCACCGGACGACAAGCTGCGCCGCGAGCTGTATTACTGGATGGCCGAGTCGCGCAAGGCGCAGCACCGCTACGCCGAAGCGGCCCGGCTGTATCTGAAGTCGGCCAACTTCCCCGAGCCGGGCGCCATGGATCCCTGGGGCCAGACGGCCCGTTACCAGGCCGCCGACGCCCTCGGCCAGGCCGGCCTGGTGAGCGATGCCCGCAATCTCTTCCGCCGGCTGCTCAAGGTCACCAAGGAGCCCGGCCGCCGCGCCCTGCTGCAGCGGCAGCTGCAGAAACTCCTGCTGCTGAGACAGGTGCGGGGAAACGCAGGAGGGGACGCGGCCGGCGCGCAGGGCAGCTCGAGCAAGGCGGCGCCGCCGGCTACTGAATGATGAGCCCCGTGAAGTACAGCGCCTCGATGCCCTTGGTGCCGGCGTTCTCCTCCAGCACCTTCTGCACGGCCTCCAGCGCTTCCTGACGCAGCTTTTCCTTGCCCTGCACGGTACGCACCGCCTTCACTTCCTGCCCCGAGAGCAGCAGCACCAGGCTGTGACGGATGGCGGGCATGTGTTCCTCGATGAGTCCCGCGGCCTCGGGACCGGCCAGTTTCACCTGGATGTCCACCTGCATGTGATGGACTTCCTCGCCATCGTTCACGTTGACGACGAAAGGCGGTTTCAGCGGCAGATAGGCGCTGCTGCCGCCACTGCCGCCCTCGGCGCTGGCGGCCGCCGGACCGAAGGGGACAAGAGTGAGCAGAAGGCAGGCGAAGAGCAGGCGTCGGGACATGGCGTATTCTCCGTGGCGGGTTGCTCTTCCTATCGGCGCGCCATGGCAAAGGTTTAGGCGAGAGTGATAGGGTAGTGCCATGCAGGAGAATGTCGAACGGTATTATTGCCGCACCGTCCTTGGCCGCATCGCGTTCACCCTGCGGGACGGGCGGTTGGCGGCTATCGACTTGCCGGGCGCCGGTGAGGCGGGCGACGCGATGCCGGTCGTAGAGGGCTTGGCCACCGAGGTGGCGCGCCAGCTCGAGGCCTGGGCGGCGGATCCGCGCTTCGTCTTCTCGTTGCCCCTGGCTCCGGCGGGAACCCCCTTCCAGCGACGGGTCTGGCGGGCCCTGCGGGCCATCCCGCCCGGCGAGGTGCGCACCTACGGCGAGCTGGCCCGCCAGCTCGGCAGCAGCGCCCGGGCCGTGGGCGGCGCCTGCCGGGCCAATCCCCTGCCGCTGGTGGTGCCCTGCCACCGGGTGGTGGCGGCCGGCGGCCCGGGCGGCTTCGCCGGGCGCACGCAGGGGGCGGCGCTGGCGCTGAAACGGCGCCTGCTGGCGCGCGAAGGGGTGAGGCTGGAGACATGAACGACCCGGCGGTGGAGGGCGATCCGCTCATCGAACCCTTTCTCGATGCCCTGTGGATGGAGCGCGGGCTGAGCGAGAACACCCTGGCCGCCTATCGCAGCGATCTGCTCGGCTTCGCCCGCGCCCTGCGCGAGGCGGGCATCGACGATCTGGCCCGGGTGACCCGGGCCGACATCCAGGCCCACCTGGCCCGGCGCCTGGAGGCCGGTGCCCGGCCACGCAGCACCGCGCGGCTGCTGTCCACCCTGCGGCGTTTCTATGCCTGGCTGCGGCGCACCGGGCGCATCGGCGAGGATCCCGTGGCGCTGATCGAAACCCCGAAGCTGGGCCGGCCCCTGCCCGAGACCCTCAGCGAAACCGAGGTGGAGGCCCTGCTGGCGGCGCCCGACGTGGCCACCCCCCTCGGCCTGCGCGATCGCGCCATGCTCGAGGTGATCTATGCCAGCGGCCTGCGGGTCTCGGAACTGGTGGGCCTGCTGCCGGGCCAGGTGAACCTGCAACAGGGGCTGGTGCGGATCCGGGGCAAGGGCAGCAAGGAGCGGCTGGTGCCCCTGGGGGAGGTGGCCCAGGACTGGCTGGTGCGCTACGTGCGCGAAGCCCGCTCGGCGCTGCTCGGCCAGCGGGAGGCGGAGACCCTGTTTCTCTCCAACCGGGGCACGCCCCTCACCCGCCAGGCCTTCTGGTACCGCATCAAGGCCCACGCCGCGGCCGCGGGCATCCACAAGCCCCTTTCGCCCCATACCCTGCGCCACGCCTTCGCCACCCACCTGCTCAATCACGGCGCCGATCTGCGGGTGGTGCAGATGCTGCTCGGCCACAGCGATCTCTCCACCACCCAGATCTACACCCACGTGGCCCGCGCCCGCCTGCAGGAACTCCACGCCCGGCATCATCCGCGGGGGTGAGGGACGGTGTTGGGCTGGAGGGGAAGGGAACACGGAGGACACGGAGGCACGGAGGTCACGGAGAGATGAATGGGTCGGCAAGCATCGCAGGTCGGCTCAAGCGCAGTGGAGCCGCCAGGCCGGGCAGAGCGTTTTCCTCACGTCCGGCCCCGTCGGGAACCACGGCAACGGCCGGCGGTCACACTTTTCAAGCAGGGCCTGCCGTATAATGGCTAGCCATTTCCCTCTTACCGAACAGCCCCCGAGGTCATCCGTATCATGAAGTCCATCCTGATCGCCGGCGCCCTGGTGCTCGGCCTGCTGCACCCCGCCCTGGCTGCCGAGAAGGCCGATCCCGGCCTCGAAAAGGCGCGCGCCGCGATGCAGAAGATCCTGCCCGAGCTGGCCCCCGAAGCCGTGCAGCCTGCGCCGATTCCCGGTATCTATCAGGTGTTCATGCCACCGCAACTGTTCTACATCAGTGCCGACGGCCGCTATGCCTTCGACGGCGACATCATCGATCTGCACACCAACACCAACGTGTCGACGCCGGTGCGGGATCGCCTGCGCCTGGCGGCCATCGAGCAGGTGGGCGAGAAGAACATGATCATCTACGGTCCGAAGGACGCCAAATACACGGTGACCGTGTTCACCGATATCGACTGTGGCTACTGCCGCAAGCTGCACAGCGAGATGGCTCAGTACAACCGGGCCGGCATCCGGGTGCGCTACATGGCCTATCCCCGTGCCGGTCTGCGCTCCAATTCCTACAACAAGGCCGTTTCGGTGTGGTGCGCCAAGGATCGCAACAAGGCGCTCACAGCCGCCAAACAGGGCAGGGATCCGGAGCCGAAGACCTGCGACAATCCGGTGGCCCGGGAATTCGAACTCGGCCAGCGCCTGGGGATCCGCGGCACGCCCGCCATCGTCACCGAAAAGGGCCAAATGATCCCGGGCTACGTTCCGGCCGATCGCCTCAAGGCGATCCTCGAGGCCGAGAAGGTGGCGTCCAAAGGCTGATCCGATTCCCCCAGGGAAGGATGAAGTTGGCGGCGTTCTGCCACCGATCGCGGATGCAGTAGCGATGCCCCTGCGGATTCGGGAAGTCTCGGCTGCGACCCTCTCGCCGACGACCGTGGCGACCATGGCCTCGATCGCCCGTCATTACTATCCGCCGGTGCTGGATCTCGGGGTGCGTCTCGAGGCGCACCTGACAGAAGGGGCACGGGTGCTGATCGCCGAGGCGGATGAGGAAATCGTGGGTTATGCGCTCAGCAGTTGTGAACGACGTCAGACCCCGTTCCACGCCCGTCCCATTCCCTGTGTCTACCAGCGTCAGCTCTTCGTGATCCCCGAGGCCCGGGGCCGGCATGTGGGGAGTCGTTTGCAAATCGCCACCCTGCGCCTGCACTTGGGGCCGTTCTGGCTGTGGCGACGCTTTCTGCTGTTTTGCCTGACCCACAATCCCGAGGTGGTGAAGAACTACCGCCTGTTCAGCGAATACCATCCCCGCCTCGACAGCGACAGCGTGCCACCGGCGGTGCTGACCTTCGCCCGGCAGCTCCTGCCGCTGGTCGGGGGCCGGATGGTCGATGCCGGCTTGCGCGTGCACGGCTCGTTCAAGGCGGTGCTGAAGGGTGAAGACTACGGGTTCTGGTGGCAACGCTATCTGGCCACGGGCGAGCCCGGAGTGGATGCCGTCGTGCAGGCGCGGCTGTTTCGCCGCGAAGGGGAGCGGCTCGTTCACAGCGGGCTGTCCCTTCTGATGATCGGCTATTCAAAGCCGGGGAACTTCCTGCGCCGCTATCTCAGTCTCTACCTGCGCCGGCTTTTCCGCCCTCCTCGTTCCGTTGCGTAACGGGGAACACCCGCCGATGGGTGTTCCCTTTCCCCTGCCTCGTCAATGCAGGGCCATCGCCAGCCGCCGTCGGCCGCTTTGGACCCGTTCGTCGTCGTCGCCGAGCATGTCGAAGATCTGCAGCAGGGTGCGGCGGGCGATGTCGTCGCCGTAGTGGCGGTCACGCATCAGCAGTTGCAGCAGGCGGTCGATGGCCGTGTCGTGATCGCCGGCTTCCAGGGCACGCATGGCGGAAAGATAGAGCGCGTCCTTGTCGCCGGGATTCTCGGCCAGGCGGGCTTCCAGTTCCTCGCGTGAGGGGGCGTCGGCCAGGGTCCTTTCCAGTTCCAGGCGGGCGCGCAGGGATTTGGCCTCGGGTTTGTCCTGCCAGTCCAGGGGCAGAGCCTCGAGCTGTTCACGGGCCTGCTCGAGGTGGCCGGCTTCGAGCAGCGCCTCGGCATAGCGCAGGAAGTTGCGGGGGTTGCCCGGATCGGCTTCCAGCACGGCGCGCATCTGCTCCAGGGCGGCGTCCCGGTTGCCCTGATCGAACAGTTCCCGGGCCGCCTGCATCTGGCGATCCGATTCCTTCTCCACGTGGCGGTCGAGGAATTCGCGGATGGCGCTCTCGGGCAGGGCGCCCATGAATTCGTCCACCACCTCGCCGTGGTGGAACAGCTTCACGGTGGGCACGCTGCGCACGCCGTAGCGGCTGGCGAGATCCGGATTCTGATCGATTTCCACCTTGGCCAGCAGGAAGGCGCCGCCATAGTCCTCGGCCAGTTTCATCAGCACCGGCATCAGGCTCTGGCAGGGACCGCACCAGGTGGCCCAGAAATCCACCAGCACCGGTCGCTGGCGGGAGGACTCGATGACCTGCCGGTCGAAATCGCTTGCTGTGACGTCGATGTGTACGGGGGTGTTCATGCCTCGTTACCTGGGGAATGGACACAATGGCGCGCACGCCAAGCTGGTGTCGCCGGGAGTGAAATTCAAGGGGCGGAGCGGGGCCGGTCGGCGCCCGCCCGCGGCGGGGTCAGGTTTCGAGATACTGGAGCTTGTCGGGTTTGCCGTCCCATTCCTCGGCATCGGGCAGGGGATCCTTCTTCTCGGTGATCACGGGCCATTTCTTGGCCAGTTCGGCGTTCAGTTCGATGAAATTCTCCTGGCCCGGGGGCACGTCGTCCTCGGCGAAGATGGCCTCGGCGGGGCACTCGGGTTCGCACAGGGTGCAATCGATGCATTCATCGGGATCGATGACCAGGAAGTTGGGCCCTTCGTGGAAGCAGTCCACGGGGCAGACGTCGACGCAATCGGTGTACTTGCAGAGGATGCAGTTCTCGGTCACCACGTAGGTCATGTTGTGCTCCTTGTGCGAATGTTCGGCTGGACAGCCGTTCCGAATCCCCGTTCATCGTTGGCGGTCGACGCTGAATCTTGCACGCCCCTGAGGCCGGGGGGGACGTTGCGTGACACCCCGTGAATACGTCCCAGTAGGCTCGACGGCCGCAGTCGCTTCGGGCATCCTGCCCTCACGCGACACTTGTCCGTCCTGGACATTGTCCCTGCGGCCGACGGTCGCGAAACGCCACCCCGGCCTCAGGGGCTTTGTCCAGGTCACGGTCGAGTGTCCTGAAATTCGGAACGGTTGTCCGCCTTATGGTAGCGGGAATCGCGAACGGGCGCGAGTATGCCACGGCCGGCAGGCCGGGCACCTTGTTCTGGATCAAGTCGCGTTTTCCAGTTGCGCTCGCAGCCGGTAGAGCAGATCCAGCGCCTCGCGGGGGGTGAGGGCATCGGGGTCCGTGGCGCGCAGCGCCTCCAGGACCGGCGAGGGGGGCGGTGCCGGGGAGGCGGGGGGGCGGACGGGGGCCTCGGCGGGGCTTGCGCGTTCCAGTTCGGCGAGCTTGGCGCGGGCCCGTGCCAGCACCGCTTCGGGCACGCCGGCCAGGGCGGCCACCTGCAGGCCATAGCTGCGGCTGGCCGGCCCTTCCTGCACCGTGTGCAGGAAGACGATCCGCTCGCCGTGTTCCGCCGCGTCCAGATGCACGTTGGCGCAGGCGGGCAGTTCCCGGGGCAGGCGGGTCAGCTCGAAATAGTGGGTGGCGAACAGGGTCAGGGCCCGGCGCTCCTCGGCCAGGGCGTGGGCGGTGGCCCAGGCCAGGGCCAGGCCGTCGTAGGTGGAGGTGCCGCGGCCGATTTCGTCGAGCAGCACCAGGCTGTGTTCGGTGGCGTTGTGCAGGATGTTGGCGGTTTCGGTCATCTCCACCATGAAGGTGGAGCGGCCCGAGGCCAGATCGTCGGCGGCGCCGATGCGGGTGAAGATCCGATCCAGCGGACCGAACTCGGCGACTTTCGCCGGCACCGGGCTGCCGAGGTGGGCGAGGACCGCGATCAGGGCGATCTGGCGCATGTAGGTGGATTTGCCGCCCATGTTGGGGCCGGTGATGATCAGCATGCGCCGCGCGTCGTGCAGATCCGCATCGTTGGGCGTGAAGGGGGCGTCCCGGGCCTGTTCGATCACCGGATGCCGGCCCTGTTCGATGGCCAGTCCCGGCGCCTCGCGAAAGCGGGGGCGGTGCCAGTCGAGGGCCTCGGCGCGGCGGGCCAGGTTGACCAGCACGTCCAGCTCGGCCAGGGCCGCGGCGCAGGCCTGCAGGGGCGCGAGTTGTCCGGCGATTTCTTCCAGCAGGTCGGCATAGAGCTGCTTCTCCCGGGCCAGGGCCCGTTCGTTGGCGGACAGCACCCGGTCTTCCAGCTCCTTCAGCTCCGGGGTGATGTAGCGCTCGGCGGCCTTGAGGGTCTGGCGGCGCTGGTAGTGTTCCGGCACCTTCTCCGCCTGGGCCTTGCCCACTTCGATGTAGTAACCGTGTACGCGGTTGTAGCCCACCTTGAGGCCGGCAATGCCGGTGAGTTCCCGTTCGCGGGCCTCCATGGCCGCCAGCACGCTGCCGGCGTTGGCCTGCAGGCTGCGCAGTTCGTCCAGCTCCGCGTCGTAGCCCTCGGCAATCACGCCGCCGTCGCGGATCACCTGGGGCGGGCTCTCCACCAGGGCCCGTTCCAGGCGGCTGGTCAGGTCGGGGAAGGGGCGCAGCCCTTCCCGCAGGGCGGGCAGGCGGCCCGCCGTGGGCGTGCCGAGCGTTGCGCACAGCGCGGGCAGGGCCTGGAGCGCGTCGCGCAGGCGCGTCAGATCCCGGGGCCGGGCCGTGCGCAGGGCCACGCGGGCCAGGATCCGCTCCATGTCGCCCATGCGTCGCAGGATGTCGTGCAGGGCGTCGGCCAGGCCCCCTTCGCGCAGGGCGTCGATGGCATCGAGCCGGGCTTCGAGCACCGGCCGTACCCGCAGGGGGCGGCGCAGCCAGCGTTGCAGCAACCGGCTGCCCATGGGCGTGGCGGCGTGATCGAGCAGGGCCAGCAGGGTGTTGCGCTCGTGGCCCGCGAGCGAGCGTTCCAGTTCCAGGTTGCGGCGGGTGGCCGGATCCAGGTGGAGCATCTCGTGGGGCCATTCCACCGCCAGGCCCTGCAGGTGGGGCAGCACGCTGCGCTGGGTCTCCTGCACGTAACCGAGCAGGGCGCCGGCGGCGGCGATGGCGGCCGGCAGCGCCTCGCAGCCATAGCCGGCCAGGTTGTCCACCCCGAACTGTTCGCACAGCAGCCGGCTGGCGCGTTCGGTGTCGAAGTGCCAGGGCGGGCGGGGCGTGAGGCAGGCCGCGCCGGCCGGGGGCGGGGTCTCGTCGGGGTGGATCAGCTCGGCCGGTTGCAGGCGGTCCAGTTCGCCGGCCAGGGCCGCCGCCGTTTCGGGTTCCTGCAGGGTGAAGCGGCCGCTGCCCAGATCCAGCACCGCCAGGCCGAGGCGCTCGCCCTGGCGGGCGACGGCGGCCAGCAGATTCTCGCGCCGGGCGTCGAGCAGGGCGTCGTCGGTGGCCGTGCCGGGGGTGACGATCCGCACCACCTGGCGATCCACCGGCCCCTTGCTGGTGGCCGGATCGCCGATCTGTTCGCAGATGGCCACCGAGCGGCCCTGGCGGATCAGTTTGGCCAGGTAGCTGTCCACCGCGTGACAGGGCACGCCGGCCATGGGGATCGGTTCGCCGGCGGACTTGCCGCGGGTGGTCAGGGTGATGTCGAGCAGGCGGGCGGCCTCGTGGGCGTCTTCGTAGAACAGTTCGTAGAAGTCGCCCATGCGGTAGAAGAGCAGGATGTTCGGATGCTCGGCCTTGATGCGCAGGTACTGCTGCATCATGGGCGTGTGTCCGGCCATGTCGGGTCGCGCCGCCATGGGCGGGGAGTTTACCGGATCCGCCTGGCCGGTGCAGTGGGGGCGGGAACGGGGCTGCCAGTCCTGTCCTTGCAATCGTTGCCATGGCGGAAGTTTCAAATACGAGACCGGTCGGCAAGGTTGCCCGCCGCCGGCACCGCCCTCTCTCGACCTGGTGCCCTATCCGGGCTAAAGTTGGCAGGACAAACAGGACGCTTGCGCAGGATGCGGACAACGGGGGAGAGGCATGCCGCGAGAGTACGACGAGAAACGCGATTTCATCCGCGTGGAGGTGGATTGCCCGATCGTGTTCCGGGCCGATGGCAGCACGGAGGCGGAGACGGGCAAGGTGCGCAACCTCAGTGGCCGCGGCATGATGTTCATCGCCCAACGGGAGTTGCCGGTGGAATCCTATCTGGAAGTGGTGGTGCAGCCCGAGAACGATCTCACGCCGCCCCTGCATGCCCGGGTGCGGGTGGTGCGGGTGGCCCGGCCCCGACGGGGCGAGGGTTTCGAGATCGGCGCGGTGATCCAGGAGATGCTGGACGAGTGAATCAGACCCGGGCGTCGATGCGCCCGATCCAGGTGTCCGTGCCGTCGCCGGGCAGACGCTGCACGTCCCGGTAGAGGGCCAGGGCAGGGTGTTCGCCCCTGACGTTCCGGGGCGCGGGTAGCGGCAGGGTGCCCGGCGCCGTTACCGGGGGCCAGGGGGCTTCGGCCTCGCGGCGCTGGATCGGCCGCGTCGCGGACGGGGTGGCCTGCGCGGTCGGCAGGCGGGCGGAAAGAGAGGCGGTGGAGACGATCGTCATCGTCGTGATTTCCATTTCCCGGAAAAGATCCAGTGTAGACTGTAGCACGGCATCCTGCCGCCTTGCCCGCCCTCTCCCGTCAGGCCGGCCAGAACGCCGAGGAGTCCCATGAGCCGCAGCACCATCCCCAACGACATTGCCCTGCAGACGCTCGCCCGGCGGGTCGGGGAGCGCCTGCAGGCCACCGGCGAGATGCTGGCCACGGCCGAGTCCTGCACCGGCGGCTGGGTGGCCAAGGTGGTGACCGACATCGCCGGCAGTTCGGCCTGGTTCGACCGCGGCTTCGTCACCTATACCAATGCCGCCAAGCAGGAGATGCTGGGGGTGCCCGAGGCCCTGCTGACCCGTCACGGCGCGGTCAGTGAGCCGGTGGTACGGGCCATGGCCGAGGGGGCGCTCGATCACGGCCAGGCGACCCGCAGCCTGGCCATTTCCGGCATCGCTGGCCCCACGGGCGGGACGCCGGAGAAGCCGGTGGGCCTGGTCTGGTTCGCCTGGGGACACGACGATGGCGGGACCGTACGGCTGCGCTCGGGGCACCGGGTCTTCTCCGGCGATCGGGAAGCGGTGCGCCGTCAGGCGGTGGCCGCGGCTCTGACGGGTCTGCTCGATGGTTTCGAACGCTGATGGGGCAGTCAGGGCGCGCCTGTTCTTCGCCCTCTGGCCCCCACCCGAGGTGGTTCGCGGCCTGCGCCGCCTGCAGGTGCGGGAACTGGCGCAGGTGCCGGGCCGGCGGATAGATCCCGAGCGCCTGCACCTGACCCTGCGTTTCGTCGGGCCCGTGGCGGCGCCGGTGGCCGACTGCCTGCGCCGCGCCGCCGCTGCGGTGCGCATCTCGCCCTTCACCTTGCATATCGATCGTCTCGGCGCCTTTCCCCGGGCGAAGGTGGTGTGGGCCGGCGTCGCCCGGCCGCCGCCGGAGCTGCTGGCCCTGGCCGCCGCGCTGGAGGCGGCCTGCCAGGGCTGCGGCCTGCCGGCCGAGACGCGGGATTTCGCCCCCCATCTGACTCTCTTGCGCAAGGCCCATCGCCATCTGCCCCGGACCGACACGCCCATCGAGCCTCTCGTCTGGCCGGTGACGGAATTCGTGCTCGCCGCCTCCGAAACCCGCCCCGAAGGGGCGCTCTACCGGATACTGGCGCGCTGGCCCCTGCGGCCGTCTGCCGAGAAACCGGTGGGAGGTTGAAAAAGCCATCCCCGCCTCTTTTCAAGCGTTTGACGGTAACAACTGGGCCGCCGATTGTGAAATAATGACCACCGTGGAGATCCGGCGCCGGCCCATGGAGGGCGGGCCGCGCCAACGACGATAACGAGGGGTTGACTGGAATGGATGAAGCGAAGAAGAAGGCGCTGAGCGCCGCATTGAGCCAGATCGAGAAGCAGTTCGGCAAGGGATCGGTAATGCGCATGGGCGACACCACCGCCGTGCGCGAGGTGGACGCCATCTCCACCGGCTCTCTGGGACTGGACATCGCCCTGGGCATCGGCGGTCTGCCGCGGGGCCGGGTGGTGGAGATCTACGGGCCCGAATCCTCGGGCAAAACCACCCTCACCCTGCAGGTCATCGCCGAGGCCCAGAAGGCCGGCGGCACGGCCGCCTTCGTGGACGCGGAGCATGCCCTGGATCCGGTCTATGCCGAGAAGCTGGGCGTGGACGTGGACGAACTGCTGGTCTCCCAGCCCGACACCGGCGAGCAGGCCCTGGAGATCACCGACATGCTGGTGCGTTCCGGCGCGGTGGACATCGTGGTGGTGGACTCGGTGGCGGCCCTCACGCCCAAGGCCGAGATCGAGGGCGACATGGGCGACTCCCACGTGGGCCTGCAGGCCCGGCTCATGTCCCAGGCCCTGCGCAAGCTCACCGGCAACATCAAGCGGTCCAACACCATGGTGATCTTCATCAACCAGATCCGCATGAAGATCGGCGTGATGTTCGGCAACCCCGAAACCACCACCGGTGGCAATGCCCTCAAGTTCTATTCCTCCGTGCGCCTGGACATCCGCCGCATCGGCGCCATCAAGCGCGGCGACGAGGTGGTGGGCAACGAGACCCGGGTGAAGGTGGTCAAGAACAAGGTGGCGCCGCCCTTCAAGCAGGTGGAGTTCGATCTCCTCTACGGCGAGGGCATCTCCCGGGAGGGGGAGATCATCGATCTGGGCGTGAAGGAAGGCATCGTCGACAAGTCCGGTGCCTGGTACAGCTACAACGGCGATCGCATCGGCCAGGGCAAGGACAACGTGCGCAAGTTCCTCAGGGAGCACCCGGAGATCGCCGCCGACATCGAACGCCAGATCCGCGAGCGCCTGCTGCCCGGCGCCCAGCCCGAGCGCCCGGCCGAAGCCGAGGCCGGGATGGAAGTCGAAGCCTGATCCCGAACGTCGTGGCCCGCTCGGTCCGCGAGGCGGCAATGGATCTGCTGGCCCGCCGCGAGCACGGCACGGCCGAGCTGCGCGGCAAGCTGGTGGCCCGGGGGTACGACCCTGCCGAGGTCGATCCGGCCCTCGAGGCGCTTTCCCACGAAGGCCTGCTGAGCGACGAACGTTTCGTCGAGGCCTTCGTGCACGGACGCATCCAACGGGGCCAGGGGCCGGTGCGGATCCGCGCCGAACTGCGCCAGCGCGGTGTGCCGGAGGCGCTGATCGACGCCGGGCTGGACGAACGGGATCCGATCTGGCTCGAGCGGGCCGAGTCGGTGCGCCGTCGCAGGTTTGGCGCCGAACGCCCCACCGACTACCGGGAGCAGGCCCGGCAGGGCCGCTTCCTGCAATATCGCGGCTTCACCGCCGAACAGACCCGCCGCGTGATGCGGCACGAGGATTGACCCCCGCTGGCCCGGAAACGGGCTGGTGCCTTGAACCGAAACGCAACCAATGAAAAGCAGCGCAGAACTGAGACAGGGTTTTCTCGACTTCTTCCGCAAGCGCGGCCACGAGATCGTGCCCTCCAGCCCGCTGGTGCCGGCCAACGATCCGACCCTGCTGTTCACCAACGCCGGCATGGTCCAATTCAAGGACGTGTTCCTGGGCAAGGAGACCCGGCCCTACACCCGGGCCGCCAGCGTGCAGCGCTGCGTGCGTGCCGGCGGCAAGCACAACGATCTGGAAAACGTGGGCTATACCGCCCGCCATCACACCTTCTTCGAGATGCTGGGCAACTTCAGCTTCGGCGACTATTTCAAGCGTGAGGCTATTCAGTTCGCCTGGGACTTCCTGGTGGCGGAACTGGGGATCGCGCCCGAGAAGCTGTGGATCACCGTCTACGAGGAGGACGACGAGGCCGCCGACATCTGGCTCAACGAGATCAGGGTGGATCCGGCCCGTTTCACCCGCATCGGCGACAAGCCCGGCGGCAAGCGCTACGAGAGCGACAACTTCTGGTCCATGGGCGATACCGGCCCCTGCGGCCCCTGTACCGAGATTTTCTATGATCACGGACCCGAGGTGCCCGGCGGCCCGCCCGGCACCCCCGAGGAGGACGGCGATCGCTACATCGAGATCTGGAACCTGGTGTTCATGCAGTACGACCGCGACAAGGCGGGCACGCTGCATCCCCTGCCCAGGCCCTCGGTCGACACGGGCATGGGCCTGGAGCGGCTGGCCGCGGTCATGCAGGGCGTGCACAGCAACTACGAGATCGATCTGTTCGTGCACCTCATCGCGGCGGCGGCGCAGATCACCGGCTGCCAGGATCGGCAGGACAACTCCCTGAAGGTGATCGCCGATCACATCCGCTCCTGCGCCTTTCTGATCGTCGACGGGGTGATGCCCTCCAACGAGGGGCGCGGCTACGTACTGCGGCGGATCATCCGCCGGGCGGTGCGCCACGGCCACAAGCTGGGCGTGCGCGAGCCCTTCTTCTACAGGCTGGTGCAGCCGCTGGCCGAGGAGATGGGCGAGGCCTATCCCGAACTGCCGCGGGCCCAGGCCCTGGTCGAGCGGGTGCTGAAGCAGGAAGAGGAGCGCTTCGCCGAAACCCTGGAACAGGGGCTGCAGATCCTCGAACAGGTCATCGCCGGGCTCGAGGGCGACACCATCCCCGGTGAAACCGTGTTCCGCCTCTACGACACCTACGGCTTTCCGGTGGATCTGACCGGCGATATCGCCCGCGAGCGGGGCCTGAAACTGGACATGGCCGGGTTCGAGCGGGAGATGGCCGCCCAGCGCGAGCGGGCCCGGGCGGCCAGCGGCTTTGCTTCCGACTATGGCAAGGAGCCGCTGGTGGAGGGCGAGACCGAATTCACCGGCTACGAGTCCACGGCCGGCATGGCCACCATTACCGGGCTGTACCGCGACGGCGAGTCGGTGGAAGAACTGGCCGAGGGCGAGAGCGGCCAGCTGGTGCTCGATCGGACCCCCTTCTATGCCGAGTCGGGCGGTCAGGTCGGCGACACCGGCAGCCTGATTGCCGACGGCGGCCGTTTTCGCGTGGCCGATACCCGCAAACAGGGTAACGTATTCATGCATCTGGGCGAGGTGACCGACGGCGTGATTCGAGTGGGCGACAAGGTGGAGGCGCTGGTGGATGCCGAGCGGCGGCGCGATATCGCCCTCAACCACTCGGCCACCCACCTGCTGCATGCGGCCCTGCGCCGGGTGCTCGGCGAGCACGTCACCCAGAAGGGCTCGCTGGTCGAGGCCGACCGCCTGCGCTTCGACTTCTCCCATTTCGAACCGGTCACGCCCGCGCAGCTGGCCGAAATCGAGGATCTGGTCAATGCCCGGATCCGCGACGATCTGCCGGTGGAGACCCGCGTCATGGCGCCCCAGGAGGCCATCGCCCAGGGGGCCATGGCCCTGTTCGGCGAGAAGTACGGCGACAAGGTGCGGGTGCTTTCGATGGGCGATTTTTCGGTGGAACTGTGTGGAGGCACCCACGTCTCCCGCACCGGCGAGATCGGTCTTTTCAAGATCATTGGCGAAACCGGAATCGCCTCCGGGGTGCGGCGGATCGAGGCCATGACCGGCCAGCATGCGCTGGACTACGTCCGCGCGCAGGAACGCCGCCTGACCGAGATCGCCGGCCTGCTCAAGGCCGATCGCGAGAAGGTGGTGGATCGGGTCCGGCAACTGCTTGAGCGCAACCGTAGCCTGGAGAAGGAAATCGAGCGGCTCGAAGGCAAGCTGGCCAGCGCCCAGGGTGACGAGCTGGCTTCGCAGGCCATCGAGATCGGCGACATCAAGGTGCTGGTGGCCCGGCTCGAGGGCGTCGATCCGAAGGCCCTGCGTGAAACCGTGGACCAGCTCAAGAACAAGCTGGGCCGGGCGGTGATCGTCCTCGGCACCGTGCGCAGCGGCAAGGTGGCCCTGGTGGCGGGGGTCAGCAAGGATCTCACCGATCGGATCAAGGCGGGCGAGGTGGTCAACCTCGTGGCCCAGGGGGTTGGCGGCAAGGGCGGCGGGCGGCCGGACATGGCTCAGGCCGGTGGCAACCAGCCGGAAAAGTTGCCAGAAGCATTGCAAAGTGCAATAGAATATATACGAAAAAAGGTTGATATCTGATCTGAAGCAGGAATTGGTCTAGACTGCCTCCAAACCGCTTCCCAAGCCTCGAAATTTCGTGTTTAATTGCGCCTTTTGCGAGGAACGCCGGGCGAAATGGCGCTAATTGTCCAGAAATACGGTGGAACTTCCGTTGGCACCGTCGACAAGATCGAACGGGTCGCCGAGAAGCTGATCGCCGCCCGGGAGGCGGGCAACGACGTGGTCGTGGTGGTCTCGGCCATGTCAGGCGAGACCAACCGTCTCATCGAACTGGCCCACCGGATCGCCGAGCACCCGGATCCGCGTGAGTACGACGTGCTGGTCTCCACCGGGGAGCAGGTGACGATCGCCCTTCTGAGCATGGCGCTCAAGAAGCGGGGCTGTCCGGCGGTTTCCTACACCGGCTCCCAGGTTCACATCCTGACCGATGATGCCCACACCAAGGCGCGGATCCTGGACATCGACGAAAGCCGGATCCGCGCGGATCTCGAGGCGGGACGGGTCGTGGTGGTGGCCGGATTCCAGGGCCGCGACGAACACGGCAACATCACCACCCTGGGGCGAGGCGGTTCGGATACCACGGCGGTGGCGCTGGCCGCGGCGCTCAAAGCGGACGAATGTCAGATTTACACTGATGTGGATGGGGTGTATACCACGGATCCCAGGGTCGTGCCCAATGCCCGCCGACTCGAACGCATCACCTTCGAGGAAATGCTGGAAATGGCCAGCCTCGGCTCCAAGGTGCTGCAGATCCGATCCGTGGAATTCGCCGGAAAGTACAACGTCCGCCTGCGGGTGCTGTCTGCCTTCGAAGACGGCCCCGGAACGCTGATTACTTTCGAGGAAGAGAACATGGAAAACCCGGTCATTTCGGGCATTGCCTTCAACCGCGACGAGGCCAAGCTCACCATCCTCGGTGTGCCGGATCAACCGGGTGTCGCCCACCGTATCCTCGGCCCCATCGGCGAGGCCAACATCGAGGTGGACATGATCATCCAGAACGTGGGTGCCGACGGCACGACCGATTTCACCTTCACCGTGCATCGCAACGACTACGAGCGCGCACTGGGCATCCTCACCCGCACTGCCGGTGAACTCGGTGCCCGGGAAGTGGTCGGAGACGACACCATCGTCAAGATCTCCCTGGTCGGCGTCGGCATGCGTTCCCATGCCGGGATCGCCAGCACCATGTTCAAGGCCCTGGCTGACGAGGGAATCAACATCCGCATGATCTCCACGTCCGAGATCAAGATCTCCGTGGTGGTGGACGAAAAGTATCTGGAACTTGGCGTGCGCACCCTGCACGACGCCTTCCATCTGGAACAGGCGCCTGCGGCCTGACATCGAGCTTCAACGCAGGAAGGAAGCAGAGCATTAAAGATTCGAACCATCCTGACGATAGTACAAGGGAGCGTGCCCAGACAGCTTTTGCAAGGGATCGCACCGGCAGGAAATTCAGCAAAAACCAGGAGAGAAAATTCATGTTGATTCTGACACGTCGAGTGGGCGAAACGCTCATGATTGGAGACGAGGTTTCCGTAACCGTCCTGGGCGTCAAGGGCAATCAGGTCCGGATTGGCGTCAATGCGCCGCGCGAGGTCTCCGTGCATCGCGAAGAGATCTATGAGCGCATCAAGCAGGAAAAACAGCAGGGCGGCGGCGAGGAAGGCAACGAGTAAGCGCGCGGCAACGCGCTGCCGGTCACGCTTTCCGCCGTGCCGGCACTTTGACCCCCCACACCGACCGAACTCCGCGGACCGGCACGCCCGCCGGTCCACGCCCTCACCGGAATGTGGCCCCCGGATCTGGCAATCGGCCCGCCCATTTAGTATCCTTCCGCCCTCGAACACCGGAGAGATGGCCGAGAGGCTGAAGGCGCTCCCCTGCTAAGGGAGTATGGGGTGAATAGCTCCATCGAGGGTTCGAATCCCTCTCTCTCCGCCATCCAAACGAAACAGGCCCCGTTCCGGGGCCTGTTTCGTTTGGATTCGCTGACCAGAAGGGTTCGAACCCTCGATTTCAAAATGGCGGGTTCGACGAGCGGCGCAGCCGCGCAGAACAGGGGAGCGCAGCGACGCTGGCCCCGAAGGGGTGAGGTCCGCAGGGCCGAATAATCCCTCTCTCCGAGTGGCGAGGGCCGAGGATTTTGCTTGCCAGTGCAGGGAGAAATGGCGTATATTTCGCCTCCCGGACGACATCGAGCCTGGCCGGTTTTCCTCGCCTCTCGTCCCTCGTCCATCGCCACTTTCCATAGCGCCCGTAGCTCAGCTGGATAGAGTACCTGGCTACGAACCAGGCGGTCGCACGTTCGAATCGTGCCGGGCGCGCCATTTTTACAAGAAAATACAAGCGGTTATGGTGTTATCCGGCCGCTTGTTCCTTCTCATCCTCTCCATGTGTGCCCAAAAATGTGCTAGTAACAGCGCAGATTTGGGAAATGTTATCCGCGTATTCCGCCAAGTGCTCTGCTGACAAATGGGCATAGCGTTGAACCATCGAGTAGCATGACCACCCGCCAAGTTCCTGCAAGACATGTAGCGGTGTGCCGTTCTGCACATGCCACGATGCCCATGTGTGGCGCAAGTCGTGCCAACGAAAGTCTTCGATACCAGCACGATCCAACGCTTGCCTCCAAGCACGGGTGTTCGCTTTGTCCACCGGTCG
>Ga0256841_1000470_pt1 | contig 41831 bp, 28 predicted proteins | sample 356308metaG_FD_185971 | JGI IMG/M metagenome (GOLD analysis project Ga0256841, IMG submission 185971) | Hydrothermal vent microbial communities from Mid Atlantic Ridge, Atlantic Ocean - 356-308 | ecosystem: Environmental > Aquatic > Marine > Hydrothermal vents | place: Atlantic Ocean: Mid...
ACGGAAAAGCCGGGGCTTCGGATGCGGGCCTCCCAATATACGAGGCCGACGCGGGAATGCGCTCGGTTTCCACCGTGAAGACGCGGACGGGCGAGGAAGCCGCTGTGTTTGCCGCGCCCGTCGTGGATCCCGGACCCGGATGGCGGTATGACACGGGGGTGACGCAACCTGCGCCTAACCTGGCGGGTTCAAGGCTCCCTACGTCCACCAGCCCCATCGCCATGCCTCTTTCCGACACCGACCACCGTTTCAGGATCGTCTCCGACTTCGAGCCCACGGGCGATCAGCCGCGCGCCATCGCGGAGCTCACCGAGGGCCTGCGCCGCGGCGATAAATACCAGACGCTCCTCGGCGCGACGGGCACGGGAAAGACCTTCTCCATCAGCCACGTCATCCAGAACCTGAACCGCCCCACGCTGGTGATGAGCCACAACAAGACGCTCGCCGCCCAGCTCTATGCCGAGTTCACCCAGTTCTTCCCCGACAACGCCGTCGAGTTCTTCATCTCGTACTACGACTATTACCAGCCCGAGGCCTACATCGTCCACTCCGACACGTACATCGAGAAGGACATGGCCATCAACGACCGGATCGACCGGCTGCGGCTGCGGGCCACGAGTTCGCTCATCTCCGGGCGGCCCGACGTGATCGTGGTCGCCTCGGTCTCGTGCATCTACGGCCTCGGCTCGCCCGAAGAATACCGCTCGCAGATCGTGCAGGTCCGGCAGGGGCAGGAGATCGTCCGCAACGAGCTGCTTCGCGGCCTCGTGCAGATCTATTACAACCGCAACGACCTCGCCTTCGAGCCCGGCGCCTTCCGCGTGCGCGGCGACGTGGTGGACGTCTTCCCGGCATACCTGGAGGACCTCGCCTATCGCATCGCGTTCTGGGGCGACGAGGTGGAGAAGATCAGCGTTTTCGATCCGGTCAGCGGACAGACCCTCCGCGAGGAGGACATGCTCACGATCTACCCGGCCAAAATCTTCGTCACGCCGCCGGACCGGATGGAGCGGGCCGTCGCCTCCATCGAGGAGGAGCTTCGCTGGCGGCTGGCCGTGCTTCGCAACGAGGGGCGGGTGGTGGAGGCGCAACGGCTGGAGCAACGGACGCTCTTCGACCTCGAGATGATGAAAGAGGTGGGCTATTGCGCCGGCATCGAAAACTATTCGCGCCACCTCTCCGGACGCAAACCCGGCGAACGGCCCTATTGCCTGTTCGACTATTTCCCCGACGACTTCCTGCTCGTCGTCGATGAGAGCCACGTGACGATCCCGCAGGTGCGCGCCATGTACAACGGCGACCGCGCCCGCAAGCTGACGCTCGTCGAGCACGGCTTCCGTCTTCCCTCGGCCCTCGACAACCGCCCGATGACGTTCGAGGAATTCGAGGCGGCGCACCACCGCGTCATCTTCGTCAGCGCCACCCCCGGCGACTACGAGCTCGAAAAGAGCGGCGGCGTCTTCGTCGAGCAGGTGATCCGCCCCACCGGCATCCCCGACCCCGAGGTGGAGGTGCGTCCCACCGAAAACCAGATCGACGACCTCCTCGACGAGATCCGGGAGGTCGTCGAGCGGGGCGCGCGCGTGCTCGTGACCACGCTCACCAAACGCATGGCCGAGGACCTGACCGACTACCTCGACTCGTTCGGCGTCCGGGTGCGCTATCTCCATTCCGACATCGACGCGCTCCAGCGGGTGGAGATCCTCCGCAACCTGCGCCTGGGCGACTTCGACGTGCTCATCGGCGTCAACCTCCTGCGCGAGGGGCTCGACCTGCCCGAGGTGGCGCTCGTGGCCATCCTCGACGCCGACAAGGAGGGCTTCCTGCGCAGCGACCGCTCGCTCATCCAGACGGCCGGGCGCGCCGCCCGCAACGCCGAGGCGAAGATCATCCTCTACGGCGACACCGTCACCGGCTCGATGCAGCGCATGATGGACGAGACGAACCGCCGGCGCGCCCTCCAGCTCGCCTACAACGAGGCGCACGGCATCACGCCGAAGACCGTCTACAAAAGCCGCGAGCAGATCCTCCGGGGCACCGTCATCGCCGAAGAAAAATACGACGAAGCCGACGGCCCCGGCGCGCATTATTACGCCGGGCCGGACGCACACGCCGTCATCGCCGACCCCGTCGCCAAATACCTGAGCGACGATCAGAAGCGGGACCTCCTTGCGCAGCTCGAACGCGAAATGCGCGAAGCCGCCGAAAACCTGGAGTTCGAGCGCGCGGCCGAGCTCCGTGACAGCATGGCCCGGTTGGCGGCTCAAATCAAGAAATGAGCGGGCGGCAAGCGGCGATTTCGGGCCTGAGAAAGAAAGGGTTAAGAAAGGATGACCCTTCGCGCATCTTGTTATTTTCCGTTAAAATCGCTATTTACGCAAGATATGTGACCCTTCCCCCTTCGCCGCCGGCGTTGCCCGCTCAAAGATGTGCCGTTCTAAATGACGGGGACGCCGGGCCACTAAAGAACCGGGCATGAAGCTTGTGCCCCTGTCGCGTATTCGATCATGAGCCCTCTACCCATGCCTTCCGGTCTTTTCTCTCGCTCCACGCGCTTCTTTCCCGCCTCCCTGTGGTTCCTGTTCGGGTGGATCGGTGTATGGGCCGCGCCCGAAGCCGCCCGGGCCCAGGTTCAGGTGCAGGACATTGCCGTCGAGAGCCGCTTCCAGGGTGACTTCGGCGGGCACTTCGCACGCGGCCGCGCCCTCGTCGCCGCCGACTTCGACCTCGACGGGCGCATCGACTTCTTCGTCGGCAATCCGGGCGACGAGTCCTTCATCCTGCGCAACGTGCAGCGGGCCGGGCGCACGCAGTTCCTCGTCACGCAGATCCTGCTCAAAGACGCCCTTGCCTGGGGCGCTTCCACCGCCGACTACGACAACGACGGCGACTACGACCTGTTCATCACCACCGGCGCCAACGAAGGCATCGGGCTCGACTATCTCTTCAAGAACATGTTCGTGGAGGAAGGGCGTCTTCGGTTCGAGGACGTCTCGGCCGAAGCCGGCGTCCAGGGCCCGCTCGACGACAACGGCGACCCCATCGAAACCGCCAGCGCCAATGCCGACTGGTGCGACATCGACCACGACGGCGACGTGGACCTCTTCGTCAGCGTCAACATCTGGAACGGCACGGGCATGGACGGCCCGGAGATCCTGCAATCGCCCGGCGACGTCGCGCCCGTCCCGCAGAATCTCCTCGGCTCCTATTCCACCGGGCAAAATCTCCTCTACCGGAACAACGGCGACGGCACGTTCAGCTACATCGCGCCGCTCGTCGGGTTGACCAAAGCCAAAAGCACCCGCCACTCCACGTTCGTCGACATCGACAACGACGGCGACTGCGACCTGCTCGAGAACAATTACAACACGTCCAACTTCCTGTGGCGCAACCTGCTCGTGGAGACCGGCACGCTCCAGTTCGAAGACGTGACGGCGGAGTTTTCGCCCGAGGGCGAGGACCTCTCGTATCCCAAGCTTTCCTTTGTCAGTTGCGCGGCGGATTTCAACAACGACGGCTGGGAAGACCTGATGCTCTTCATGCGCAATGAGGGGCCGGAACCCGGCAGTCCTTACGATGAAGGGCACGCCCTCTTCCTCAACGACGCGGGGACCGGCTTCCGGAACGTGGCCCAGGATGCCGGCATCAACGTCAACTACGTCTCGGCCAAGAACCAGGGCGTCATGGGCAGCCAGATCGGCGACGTCAATGCCGACGGCGTGCCGGACCTCTACATCGGCAACGGCGGCCCTTCGCAGGGCATGAACGACCAGTTTTTCCTGAGCACGTCCGCCATTGGCGCGGATCCGGTCTATGAGGACTGGACGGCGAACATCGACTTTGCCGCTCCGGTCAACGCGCGCACGACGGCCAACTACCCCGACTACCCCTACCGCACGCACGGCACCGCCTTCGTCGACGTCGACGGAGACGGGCTGCTCGAAGTGGCCGTCGTCAACGGCGGCCCCGCCTTCGACCCCGACGACGACGAGATGCAACAACCCAACCGCCTCTTCAAGTTCGAGGGCTGGGACCCCGTCCCCAATTTCTTCAAGGTGCGCCCCGTCGGCGACGGCGTCAACGTGAGCAAGGACGCCATCGGCGCGCGGGTGAGCCTCCAGGTGGGCTTCGGCGCAGAGCAGTCCTGGAACCTCTACCAGACGCAGCGGGGCGGCAGCTGCTTCTCGGCCCAGAACGGCTTCGACCTCTTCTTTGGTTTGGGCAATGCCGATCTGATCAAAGAGGTGCAGGTGAACTGGCCCGACGGCACGAGCACGGTGATCTCGGACGGCCTGGCGGTCAACGACGCCCTCGTGGTGCACTACGACGGCACGGTGGAGCAGGCGACCCCGCGCCGCGTCGCGCCCGAGGCTCCCGCCCGCCTCGACGCCGCGCTTGCCGCCGGGACGCCGCGCTCTTTCGCCCTCTCGGAGGCGTATCCGAACCCGTTCAACCCATCGACGCGCATCACGTACGCGCTGCCCGAAGCCGCGCACGTGCGCCTGAAGGTCTACGACACGCTCGGCCGTGAGGTGGCCACGCTGGTCGACGGCCTCACGGCGGCGGGCCGGCACAGCGCCGTCTGGCGCGCCGGCGCCGTGCCGAGCGGGCTCTACCTCTACCGTCTCGAAGCGGGTTCGTTCAGCCGGACGCGCACCATGCTCCTGCTCAAATGAGCCGCCTCGTCTCGTCGCGTATTCTTCATGGAGAATGTCGCCGGGCGAACCGGCCTCCGTGTTGCGCGTTACTAATGCGGCACTTTATATTTGCCGATCCAACGACGTTGGCAGTCTCTCCGGAGAGGTGGGTGAGTGGCTGAAACCACCGGTTTGCTAAACCGGCGTACCTCTAATCGGGGTACCGAGGGTTCGAATCCCTCCCTCTCCGCCGTTCAAAAGCCGGACCCTCGGGTTCGGCTTTTTTATGCCCGCCCCGCTCGTATGACATAGCATGTTCATCCCGCTCATGCTATACTGCGGCAACAGCTTCTCCCGGAGGAACGAGCCATGCACGACGAACCCTTGACCCCGCCCGCCGGATACGACTACCGGACCCGGCAGCTCGACCTGCTCGGCGACCGCGAGCCGCTCGGCGTGCTGGCCCAGACCCCCGACGTGCTGGCGATGATCGTGGCTGCCTATCCGGGGGACGTGCTCCGGAAACGACCCTTCGCCAACCAGTGGACGCCGTGCGAAATCTTCGGTCACCTCGTCGACACGGAGTGGGTCTTCGGCTTTCGCATCCGCACCACCCTCCTCGACGAGACCCCGGTGCTCATGCCGGTCGATCAGGATCGATGGGTGGCCGGGCAACGGCACAACGACACCGACCTGCGCGACCTGCTCAGCCGTTTTCAGATGCTCCGGACGATCAACCTCGACCTGTGGCGCGCGCTCCCGCCCGAAGCCCTGACGCGGACGGCCCGCCACCGGGAGGCGAACGTGCCGCTCTCTGCCGGGCAGATGCTCCGGATCCTCGCCGGACATGATCTGTATCATCTGCTTCAGATGAAAAGGTCCATAAAAGCCATCCGAGACGAATCCCTCACGATGGCGCACTAAAACGCATCCCTCGCGCGTTTACCCGCTGTTCGCCCGGCCCTTTCCCTGCTCCGGCGCGCAACCTTTTCGCTGCTGCGACGCACACCAACCGAGGCTCAATACGACTTCGACAGGGACTCCACGATGCGGAATTTTTGGCGTGAATACGGCTTGATTGCCTTCCTCATCGTCATCGCCATGGCGGGTTACCTGTTCTATTATCAGGCGCGGGGAGACGTCCTGGCAACCTCCCTGAACATGGTCGGTGATCGTCTCATTACGATGGTTCTGGGCGGCGAGCGTGCTTCCGGTCTGATCGATCAATTCAAGACGAACTGGCTCGGCCAGGATGACCACGCGCGTCCTTCGGACTTTACGCCGGCCGAGGCCGATACGCCCGTTACGGACGAAGCCCTGACGACGAACGGCGGGATCGGGAGCCCGCCGCCCCCCCCGCACTCTTCGGCGGCCGCCACGCCCGCGCCGACGACGCCTCCCGAACCGACAGCCTCGCCCCTCGCCTCGGCCGGCGCCGGCGACATGAGCGTTTTTGCGGAGGAGATCCGCCGTGTGTTTCCGGACGATCCCGAACTCCGGCAAAAGCTGAGCGAGCACGTGCACCTGAGCTTTGAGGACGGCCTGCGGATCACCATCGACCCTGAGGCAAAGCAGCTGATGCGGGAAGAGGACCGGAAGCAGTTCTTCGCGGCGATCCGGAAGCTGGAGCGGCAGAAACGGGCGCTATGGGCAGAGACCCTCGCCCGCGTCATCCGAAAGCGCGAGGAGGTCCGGCATCACGCCATGGACATGATGCGCGCGGACTCCGGCGCCGCCCGTGAAGCGCCCGACCCGGCGCATCGGATCGCCATGGGGCAGGTGCAAGAGAGCATCCTCGCGTTTCAGAAAGCGGCCCGGGGGAAAGCCCTCGCCTCCCTGGCGACGCTCCGGCGTCTGGCCATGCTCCGGCGCGTGCCGCCCGCCACGCACGACTCGATGCGCCTCGCCGTACGGCAAGCCATGAACGAGGTCCTTGCGCGCGCCCGGGCCGCTTCCGGAGAACTCGCCCGCCATGCAGGCCGCGAGAGCTTCGACACGGCCATGGAAGCCTATCGGCGTCAACTCGACACCTATCTCGAATCCTATGAGGCGCGCCTGGAATCCGTTCTCGACTCCCTCGAGACGACGACGGAGGAGCGGGTCGAGGCGCATCCCCGGGTCCCCTTCGCCGCCGTGTATGCGCCGGCTGCCGAACGCAACGGCCATCCGCGCCCGCTGTGAGGGCAAAGGGGGCGCCCGGCGCGAAGGCCTGAAAGCGGTTCCGGGATTACGGGAAAATACCCATTTCAAGGTACGAGACGGCCACTTTGTCGATGGCGTTGATGAACGCCGCCGTGCGCAGATCCACCCCGTGCCGCTTCCGGAGCTCCCGGATCTCGCCATAGGCGTCGATCATCGTCTCTTCGAGGCCCGAGTTGACCAGGTCCACCTCGTCGGCGCCGTGGGCCACCTCCTCGAACATCTCCGGGGCGAACCTTTTGCCGGTCACCTGCTCCACGGCGCGCATGAGTTTCTCATTGATGCTTTGCTCGAAGCGACGGCTCATGCGCCCGAAACGAACGTGCGAGAGGTTGCGCAGCCATTCGAAGTACGAGACCGTCACACCGCCTGCGTTGAGGTACACGTCGGGAATGATGAGGACGTTCTTTTCAAGCAGGATCGCGTCGGCGGCGGCGGTGACGGGCCCGTTGGCGGCTTCTCCGATGATCTTCGCCTGGATGCACAGGGCGTTGTCGGAGGTGATCTGCCCTTCGAGCGCTGCCGGGATCAGGATGTCGCACGGCAGTTCGAGCGCGTCGGCGCTTCGCTCGAGGTTCTGCGCGCCGGGGAAGTCGAGGATCGAGCCCGTTGCCCTGCGGTGCGCCACCACGGCTTCGACGTCGAGCCCCTCGGGGTTATGGATGGCGCCTTCATACTCGGCCAGCGCGACGATGGTGGCTCCGCCCTCTTGCATGAACTTGGCGGCGTGGTAGCCGACGTTGCCCAGTCCCTGCACCACCACGGTCTTGTCGCCGAGGCCCGGCCGGAGGCCGAGGGCGGCCATGTCGTCGGCATAGCTGCACGCCTCGCGAATGCCGAAGAAGACGCCGCGGCCCGTTGCCTCGGTGCGCCCGCGCACGCCGCCCTGCCCCACGGGCTTGCCCGTCACACAGGCCAGCGCGTCGAGCGTGTCCGAACTGATGGTGTTGTACGTGTCGAGGATCCATGCCATCTCGCGCGGGCCGGTGCCGTAGTCCGGCGCGGGCACGTCCACGCCCGGCCCGATGAAGTTCTTCCGGATCAACTCGTACGTGTATCGCCGCGTGACGCGCTCGATCTCCGCTTCCGAATACTTGCGCCGGTCGATCTTGACGCCCCCCTTGGCTCCTCCGAAAGGCACGTTGACGATGGCGCACTTGTACGTCATCAGCGAGGCCAGCGCCATCACCTCATCCTCGTTCACCGCCGAGGCGTACCGGATCCCGCCCTTGACCGGCAGCTTGTGATGACTGTGCTCGGCGCGGTACGCCTGAATCGTGTCGATGGCGCCGTCATCCCGTTTGAGCGGAAAAGTCATATGATAGACGCTGTTGCATATCTTGATCTGACTCAGCAAGCCGACGGGATGCTTCGTATGCGCAGCCGCCTTTTCGAACATGAGGTCTACCTGCGCGAGAAAGCTTTCATGGGCCATGAGCGGTTCCTCCTGACGGTGGTTGTTTGAGCACGTGAGCGATGACGGGGCTTCAAGGGAACATTTATGCCGAAAAGAATACGCACAACCGCCGCGCGATACAAGTCTGTCGCCGCGCGGAACCTCCCCCCGGCAGAGCGTCTTTCGAAGAAAAGACGGAAACCGGGAACGGAGGGTCCATCATTGCCTGTGAGCACGCCTGTGGAGTCGTCCCACGATGCTTTGCGCCGCCGGCGAAACCTCCTTCCGGCAATCGTGATGGGGCTGTGCGCCGTGTGGAGCGTGACGCCCGCGGTCGCACAGATGCCGGAGCGTTTCGCGGGGAGGGGCCGGCCCATCATCGGCGTGGCGCTCAGCGGAGGCGGGGCGAAGGGCTTCGCCCACATCGGCGTGCTGAAGGTGCTCGAAGAAGCCGGCGTGCCGGTCGACGTGGTGACGGGCACGAGCATGGGCAGCATCGTCGGAGGGCTGTACGCCGTCGGCTATTCGCCTGCGAGCATTGAAGAGATGGTGCTCGAGCAGGACTGGAACGCGCTCTTCGGAGACGTGACGTTGCGTCGCCTGCCGCCCATCGACCGGCGCCTGCCGCAGGGGCGCTATGCGCTCACGCTCCCGCTGAGCGGCCGCCGCGTGCAACTGCCGCGCGGGCTCGTGGCCGGGCAGCAGATCTCCATGCTGCTGACGCGCCTCCTGCTGCCGGTCCGCAACGTGCGCGACTTCCGCGCGTTGCCTCGCCCGTTCGCCTGTGTGGCCACCGACCTCGAAACGGGGGAGGGCGTCCGCCTCGAACACGGCTTCCTGCCCCGCGCCATCCGCGCCAGCATCGCCATCCCGAGCGTCTTCGCTCCCGTCACGTTTCAGGGACGCACCTTCATCGACGGCGGCGTCGTGCGCAACCTGCCCGCCGAGGACGCCCGCGCCCTCGGCGCCGAGCGGGTCATCTGCGTGGACGTGAGCGACCGCCTGCTGCCTGCCGACAGCCTCCACTCGCTCGTGGAAGTGCTCCGGCAGGTCGCCAATTTTCAGATCGGCGTCTCGACGCGCATCCAGGAAAACTACTGCGACCTCGTCATCCATCCGGACATGAGCGGCTTCGACAGCTTCAGCTATGACGCCGCGCCGGAGATCATACGCCGGGGCGAGGACGCCGCCCGCCTCGCGCGCCGCGCCCTCCCGCCGCTGGCCGCCCCTGCCGCCTCGCCGCCACACCCGCCGCCGCCCGTCCTCCCCGACTCGCTTCGCATCGACCGCATCGACATCCGAAACCTCTCGCCCGATCTCGAAAAACAGGTGCGCGGGCTGCTCCGCCTCCGCCTCCCCGCCTTCCTCACCGTGGACGACATCGAGGAGATCGTCCACAACATCTATGCGCTTCGGCTCTTCGATTACGTGGTCTATCAACTCGACCCCGGCGACGATCCCGGCGGGCAGACGCTCGTCATCGAGGCCGCCGAAAACCCGGGCGAGCACCTCGGCGTGAGCCTCCGATACGAGACCCACCTCAAGGCTGCCCTCCTCGTGAGCGCGTTCTTCCGCAACCGACTTCGCTTCGGCTCGCGGCTCGGCGTGGACGTGCGCCTCGGCGAGGTCTTTCGCACGAACCTCGTCTTTGCCTATCCGCTGCGCCGCCGCCCCGACCTCGACCTGCGCTTCGCCGCGCTCTTCGCCGACGTGCCGTTCGACATCTTCGAGAACAACGTGCGCACGCTCAGCCTCCGCACCGAGTCGCGGGTGGCCGCCGTCTCGCTCGATCTCGTTCCCGCCCGTCCCCTCTTGCTCTCCGGCGGCCTCCAGGGCGAGTTCTTCAACGCCGACCAGTCCGTGGGCCGTCTCGACGCGCTCAACCTGCGGCGAGGCCTCCTCGGCGTCAATGTGCTCCTCCTCTTCGACACCTTCGACCACCCGGACTTCCCCACGCGAGGCCTTCAGTTGACGGCGCTCTCAGCGTTCTTCGACCGGCGGTGGGGGAGCGGCGTGACGTTCTCCCACCACACGCTGCTCGGGCAGGTGCGCGCGCCCCTCACCGGACGCCTCACGCTCTTCGGACGCTTCGGGGTCGGGCACAATGCCGGCGCGAACACGCCGCTCCACTACCGCTTCTATCTCGGCGGATCCGGAGTGGGCGGGTCTTCAGCCTTCGGGCTGTGGCAGGATCGCCAGCTCCCGCTCCTCGGCTTCGAGATCCAGCAACTGGCCGGGCGAAACATGCAGATGGCGGGCCTGGGGCTCCAGTTCGAGGTGCGAAGCAACCTGTACACCTCGTTCCAGTGGAACGCCGCGCGCGTCCTGGAGCAATGGACGTGGCGGCTCGAGCCTTCAGCCTTCCACGGCGGCTTCGGACTCCAGTTCGGCGCGAAGACGCTCATCGGTCCGGTGGCGCTCACGATGATGAGCCGTCGTCCCTTTGGCTCCTACGCCTTCAAGATCGATGTGGGCTATCGGTTTTGAGGGGCGGCGGCCTCAGGCGGGGATGCGCCGTACGGAAGGGCTGTATTTTTCGAGCGCGGCGGTGTTGAAGACGACGACGCGGTCGCCGGGGCGAATGACCTCGCGTTCGACGAGGGGGCCGAGCGCCGCCAGGCACGCCGCGCCTTCGGGGCAGACGCTCCACCCCTTCGCCCGCACCGTCTCGCGGAGCGCCGCCGCGAGCTCGGCGTCGGTGACGGCGACGGCGTGGCCGCGGCTCCGATAGAGGATGTCGAGCACGCGGAAGTGGCCCACGCCGCCGGCCACGTTCAGGCCCGTGGCGATGGTCTCGCCCGGCTCCACCGGCGCGGCGTCCGCCGCATGCGCCTCGAAGGCCTGCACCACCGGGGGCGTGCTCGCACTTTGCACGCTCACGATGCGCGGGCGTCGCGCGTCGATGAGGCCGAGCGCTTCGAGTTCGTCGAACGCCTTCCACATGCCGAGGATGCCCGTCCCGCCGCCGGTCGGGTACACGATCACGTCGGGGAGCGACCACTGCGTCGCGCCGGGGGGCGGCTCGGCCAGTTCGAGCCCCATCGTCTTCTTCCCCTCGATGCGCCATCCCGGCTCCCGGAACGTGGCGACGCTGAAGAAGCCCTCGGCGAGGTATTTCTCCCGCGCGAGCGCGCCCGCCTCGCGGATGGTGCCCGCGACCACGTCGAGGTGGACGTTCGGGGACTGCCGGGCCCGGCGCGCCACACTTTCGAGGATCGGCGCGTCGGTGTCCTCGGGCATGACGACGGCGACCTCCAGCCCCGCGGCCGGTCCGTAGGCGGCGAGCGCGTCGCCCGCGTTGCCCTGTGTGGGGACGGCCAGCTTCCGGAGGCCGAGCTTCCGCGCCATCGAGACGACCATCGCCATGCCGCGATCCTTGAAGCTCCGGGTGGGGTTATGGCCGGGCGCGCCCTCGTCTTTGATCTGAAGGTGAAAGCCCGCCCGCTTCGCCAGCGGATGATCGTCGTAGTCGCGCACCGGCGTGCCGCCCTCGCCGAGCGCGACGATGTGTCGCCGGTCTTCGGGGTCGGCGACGTCGAGCGGGAGGAGCGCGCCGAAGCGCCACATGTCGGGCCGCCCGGGGTGATGCCACGCCGCGTTCGGCTGCTCGGCGCGGAGGCGTTCGAGGTCGAGCACGATCTCGACGGGCCGCCCGTCGACGGGGCTCAGGTTCATGATCGTGTCGGGCGGGTATTCGTCGCCGGAGCCGAGCCCGCGGAGACAGCGAACGTACGTCATGCTTTGGAGAGGTCGGAGAGCGGGAGGGAGCGGGATCGGCTCGGGGAACGGATCGCCGCGCCTATGGTACGTCGCCGTGCTGCCGCGCGCAAGAGACACGTTGCGGGAGAGGGGAATTATTACGTATGCTGCCCGCCTGCTCCGCCTTTTCTTTCGCCCATGCCCATCGACGCAAAGACGCGCCTCGTCCTGCTCCTCGGCGATCCGGTTGCGCACTCGCGCTCGCCGCTGATCCACAATGCCGCCTTCCGGCATCAAGGGGTGCGCATGGTGTATGTGGCCGCCCGTGTGGCGCGCGAAGATCTCGCGGCGGCGGTGGCGGGGCTGCGAGCGCTCGGCGTGGCCGGGGCGAACGTGACGATCCCGCACAAACGGGCCGTCGCGCCGATGATGGATACGCTTTCGCCGGAGGCCGAGGCCGTCGGGGCGGTGAACACCATCGTCTGCCGTCGTGAGGCGGGCGCGGTCCGGCTTCACGGCGACAACACCGACGTGGCGGGCTTTCTCGCTCCGCTGCGCCCGTACGCCGACCGGCTGCGCGGCGCGCCGATGACGGTGCTCGGCGCGGGCGGTGCGGCGCGGGCGGTGGTCTATGCGTTGCTGACGACCTTCGCCCCCGCGCGCCTGACGGTGGTCGCCCGCGATCCGGCGAAGGCGTCCCGGCTTCTCGAAGCGTTTGCCGCACACGACGCCGGGGGAGCGCTCCGGGCCGTCGCGTGGGCCGGGGCGAAGGAGGCCGTGCGCACGAGCCGCCTCCTCGTCAATGCCACGCCCGTGGGCATGCGCCCGGACGCGACGCGCACCCCGTGGCCTCATCTCGCCGGCTTCGGGCCGGGGCAGCTCGTGTACGACCTCGTCTATACCCCCGAGACGACCCGCCTCCTCCGCGAAGCCGCCGCGCGCGGCGCGACGACGCTCGGCGGCCTCGACATGCTCGTCGGGCAGGCCGCCGCCGCCTATACGCAGTGGACCCGACGCCCCTTCCCCGACGCCGTGGCGCGCGCGGCGCTCCGAGCCGATACGGCTTCCGAAGACGCCGCATAAAAATCCGCTTCAGATTCCTTCCGGGTGGACGATACTACCCCATGAACCCTGGCAGCAGTGGCCCCATCGGTGCGTCGGCCTTTCCTGGCGTCTGTGTATTTCCTGGCTCGCGGGCGCGTTCTCCACGCAGCTTTTTGCCGCTCTGCTTCGGCTCGCCCCCTGCCCAAGATCATTAATCAGTGTGTCCGGGAGAGAGTCTTCAAGCCAATGAACGTCATTCGAAAGGAAAACAAAGCCGCTGCGCTCGGTGCGCTCGAACTGAAGTGCCCGCCGATGCCGCAGACGCTGCTCGAAGCAATGGAACTGATGCACCAACCGGAAGGCCCGCAGATGAAGCAGGTCCTCCAGATGGTGCAAAATGACCCCGGCGTGGTTGCCCGGCTCCTGCGCGTGGTCAACTCGGCGTATTACGGCCAGCGCGGCGACATCAAGAGTGTGCGGCGGGCCGTGGTGATCCTCGGCACCGTCTCCGTCACCGGCATCGTGATGAGCATGGGGATGAACGAGGTGCGCGACTCGCTCGACGCCAACACCGCGCTGCCTTTCCTCAACCTCGTCCGCCACAGCGTCGCCACGGCTTTCCTGGCCCGGCACCTGATCGCACATGAGACCGAGACCGGGCGCGCCCATCCCGACCTTCAGGATCGCCTCGGCGATGCCTATACAGCGGCGCTCCTCCACGACTTTGGCAAGCTCATCCTGCTCTACAACCATCCCGACGTGGCCGTCAGCCTCTACGGCAGCGACCGGCGCGGCGACGCCTCCGAGGAGGAGTCTCTCGAACTTGAACGCGCGTGGTTCGGCTACGATCACGTCGAAACGGGGGTCTATCTGACGCGCCGCCTTCGCTTCCCCGAAGCGCTGACGACGGTCATCGCCCTCCACCATCGGGACATCCATCTCGACGACGTGGATCCGTCCACGAAGCAACTGATCTACGTCGTCAAGGCCGCCAACAAGGCCGCCAACGGCCTCGGCTTCGCCAGTAGTCGCCCGATCTCGTGGAAGACCTGCGCCCAGGATCCCATCTGGCCACGGCTGATCGAAGAGCGCGTCATTGGTTACTCCGATCCGGACACACTCCTTCAAGACCTGCTCGAACTCAATTCCGACCTCCGGGACTACGTGGACCTCGTGGTGTGAGTCGCGAGCGCAACGGACGCGCGGCATCGGCGAAAAGGGGCGCGGCGGATCGTGCGCCGAATCCGGAAACGCCCTAACTTGCGGGGCGTCCGAAACGAGCCGACCGACCCCCATGATCGACCCGCGCACCCTGCCCGACCTCTCCGACGACGACCTCCGCATCGCGCCGCTCGCACGCGCCGAGACCATCCCCGCGCGGTGGTACACCGACCCCGCGTTTCATCCCTTCGAACGCGACGCCCTCTTCGCCCGGTGGTGGCAGTACGTGGGGCACGAAAGTCAGCTCCCCAACCCCGGCGACTTCGTGTGCGCCGACGTGGCGGAGAACCCCGTGATCGTCGTCCGGGACCAGGCGGGCGCGCTCCGGGCTTTCTATAACGTGTGCCGGCATCGCGGCGGCCCGCTCGCCATGGAACCGTGCGGACGGCTCCGCAAAGGCGTGCTTCAGTGCCGGTATCACGGCTGGACGTACCGCCTCGACGGCGCCCTGCGCGGCGTGCCCCGCTTCGACCGCACCGACCTCTTCGACAGGGACGACTACGGCCTCGTGCCCGTGACGCTCGCCTCGTGGGAGGGACTGCTCTTTGTCCGTCTCGCCGACGACGGCCCCCCGCTCGGCGACCTCCTCGACGGTATCGCCGAACGCATCGCGCCCATGCGCCCCGGCACGAAGACCTTCTTCCGCCGCGTCACGTACGACGTGGCGTGCAATTGGAAAGTGTACGTCGACAACTACCTCGAAGGCTATCACATCCCGCTCGTCCATCCCGAGTTGTGCCGCGTGCTCGATTACCGGGCGTACGTCACCGAGACGGCGCGATATCACTCGCTCCAATACAGCCCCATCCGCGACGGCGAACGGCAGTACGGCGCCGCCGAGGGGGAGGCCTTCTATTATTTCCTTTTCCCGAACATGATGCTCAACCTCCTGCCGGGACGCCTGCAGGTGAACCTCGTCGAGCCCCTCGCCCCCGACCGGTGCCGCGTGATTTTCGACTATCTGTACGACGACGCGACCTCGCCCGAAGCGCGTCGGGTCATCGAGCGCGACCTGGCCTTCAGCGACCGGGTGCAGGAGGAGGACATCGAGATCTGCGAGCACGTGCAGCGCGGCCTCCACTCGCGGGCGTACGACCGGGGGCGGTTCTCGGTCGAATGTGAGGAGGGCGTGTATCATTTCCAGTGTCTGCTCAAGGAAGCCTATCGCGAGGCGCTTGCGGAGGCGGCGGCATGAAGCGCCCGAGGCTCCTTCGCCCCGCCGTCTTCGCCGGCAATCCGCGTCTCGCCGCCGGTTTCACGACGCGGCACGGCGGCGTGAGCGAGGCGCCGTACGCCACGCTCAACCTCGGCCTGAGCACCGCCGACGAGGCGGCCCGCGTCCGCGAGAACCGCCGCCGTCTCGCCGAGGCGCTCGGCTTTGCCCCGGATGCGCTCGGCGTCGCCGGGCAGGTGCATGGCGCGGAGGTGCGCGCGGTGGACGCGCCCGGCCTCTACGTCGGCTTCGACGGCCTCGTGACCGCCGCGCCCGGCGTGCTTCTGTGCATCACCGCCGCCGACTGCGCCGCCGTCCTCCTTGCCGACGCCGGGGCGGGCGTCGTCGGGGCGTGCCATGCGGGGTGGCGTGGAGCCGCCGCGGGCATCGTGCCGGAGACGGTCGAGGCCATGACGGCGCTCGGCGCTTCACCCGTGCGGATGCGCGCCTACGTCGGGCCGTGCATCTCGGCGGCGCACTTCGAGGTGGGGCCGGAGGTCGCCGAACGGTTCGCGCCCGCCTTCGTGCGTCGTTTTCCGGGAAAGGACAGGCCGCACGTCGCCCTCAAGGCCGCGCTCGCCGCACAGCTCGCCGAGGCGGGCCTTCCGGGCGACGCCGTCGAGGTCTCGCCGCGCTGCACCTTCGCCGAGACGCGCGACTTCTTCTCGCACCGCGCCGAAGGCGGCGTCACCGGGCGCATGATGGGCGTGATCGGGATGCGGGCCTGAGGCCGCCCCACGTCGCCTTCAGCCCTTGCGCCGCAATGAAATAAGTCACATATTTTTCTCCGTCTTCATCCTATACGGATCGTTCGTCTTCCGGGAACGGTTCTCGTTCACCGGACCACGGACCGCACGGTGCTCTACGGCCGTCCACCCATCCCGGCGGCCTCCCTTCAGGCGCCACACAGCCGTGAAATCTCTTGCGCCCTTCCCCGCCCGGGCCGCGCGATGCGGCCCGGCGATGCGGTGTAGGGCCTTCTTCTTTCCCCTACCACCGACCGGATGGAACCATGAAGCATTTCGCCCTTCTCCTCGCACTCACCGCAATGATCGTTGCGCTGCCTGCGCGCGCACAGACGCCCCGAACCATCAGCTTCCAGGGCGTGCTCACCGACGATCAGGGACAACCGCTGGCTGACGGAACCTACAGCCTGCACTTCCGCCTGGCGGCCGAGGACGCGCCGGAAACGACCCTCTGGGAAGAGCAGCACACCGACGTGCCCGTCTCGGACGGTCTCTTCAGCGTGGTGCTCGGATCCATTGCCCCGCTCGACCTGCCCTTTGACCAACCCTATGTGCTCGGCATCGGCGTCGACGGCGGAGCCGAGATGACGCCGCTCGTCAGCCTGACGGCCGCGCCCTACGCGATACGTGCGGCGGCCGTGGCCGACAGTTCGGTTACAGGACAGCACGTGGCCCGGGGCGAGCTCCTGCGCAGCCTCAACGACCTGCACGACTCCGTGGACCTCGTGGCCGGCGAAAACGTGACGATCACGGTCGAGGGCCAGACGATCCGCATTGCGGCGGAGGGCGGGGGCAATGGCGGCGGCACGGGCGAGGCCTGGAGCCTGACCGGCAACGCCGGCACCGACCCGGCCGGCCAGTTCCTCGGCACCACGGACGAGGCGCCGCTGGAGGTGCGGGTCAACAACCAGCGTGCGTTGCGCCTCGAGCCGGGCAGCAGCCCGAACGTGGTGGGCGGCCATGCCGACAACCTGGCCGTGAGCGGCGTGGTCGGCGCGGCCATCGGCGGCGGCGGCGCGGGGGATCCCGACTACAACGCCGTGACCGACGACTACGGCGTCGTCGGCGGGGGCTGGGGCAACCGGGCCGGCGACGACGCAGGCGCCACCAGCGACCAGCGCTTTGCCACGGTGGGCGGCGGCAAGAACAACACCGCCTCGCGGGTGGCGGCCACCGTGGGCGGCGGCAACGCCAATCAGGCCACGGGCAACTATGCCACCGTGGGCGGGGGCCGGGAAAACACCGCGGCCAATCCCTATGCCACCGTGGGCGGCGGCCGGAACAACCAGGTGCTGGCCGACTACGGCGCCATTGCCGGCGGCGGCCCCACCGACCCCAACGATGCCGCCAACACCAACAACCGCGTCTTTGACGACTACGGCGCCATCGGGGGCGGCGGCAACAACCGCGCCGGCAGCGACGACGGCGACGCCACCTCGGCAACCTATGCCACCGTGGGCGGGGGCCAGAGCAACACCGCCGACGGAGAGTTTGCCACCGTGGGGGGCGGCTCCGGCAACACCGCCAGCAGCGACTACGCCACCGTGGGCGGGGGGCAGAGCAACACCGCCAGCAGCGACTACGCCACCGTGGGCGGGGGCCAGAGCAACACCGCCAGCAGCGACTACGCCACCGTGGGAGGCGGCTCCAATAATATCGCCGCCGGCGACTACGCCATCGTGGGAGGCGGCACAATCAACATCGCCAACGGCGCCAAGGCCATCGTGGGAGGCGGCGCAATCAACACCGCCAACGGCGCCAACGCCATCGTGGGAGGCGGCTCCAATAATATCGCCGACGGCGACTACGCCATCGTGGGAGGCGGCACCAATAATGTCGCCGACGGCGACTACGGCACCGTGCCGGGAGGCCGTTGGAACACCGCAGCCGGTACATACAGCTTCGCCGCCGGTTTTCGGGCCAAGGCCAACCATGACGGCACGTTCGTCTGGTCAGACGTTGTCGCTAGTATCGACTTCGTCTCTACTGCCGACAATCAGTTCCTGGTGCGCGCTGCCGGCGGAGTGGGGCTGGGCACCAACGCCCCCCAGGCCCCGATCCATATGCAGGGGTCCAGAAACGGCGCCGCCACACTGTCGAACCACGCGGCCATCATAGAGAACGGGTCCACCTTCACCTCGAGTGGCCCGGACGTGCTGGCCCTGAAGACCTCGGCCCTGAATCCGGATGGAAGCACCAACTTCGTCACGTTCTTCGACGGCAACGATCAGAGTATCGGTCGCATCGAGGGGAACGGGTCGGGGGGCGTCGTCTACGGCACCAGCGGTGGGGACTATGCCGAGGCGCTGCCGCTGCGGTTCCCGGGTGAGTCCATCGAGGCCGGCGACATCGTGGGGGTGGCGGCGGGTCGCGTCTCGCGCCGGACGTCGGACGCCCACCGGATGATGGTGGTCACGGATCGCCCGGCCGTGCTGGGCAACCTGCCCCGCGAGGGACGGGAGGACGGCCGCGTGCCGGTGGCCTTCGTCGGGCAGGTGCCGGTGAAGGTATGGGGGGCGGTCCATGCCGGCGACTACATCCTGCCTTCGGGCCGCGAGGACGGCACGGGGGTAGCCGTCGCCCCCGGGGCGCTGGCGCCCGAGGATGCCGCCCGCATCGTGGGGCAGGCGTGGGAAGACGCTCCGGGCGCGGGCCTGCACCGCGTCAACGTGCTGGTAGGACTGGACCGCCGCGACGTGCTCATCGCCCGGCAGCAGGCCGAGTTGCAGCGCTTGCGCCGGCGCCTCGACACGCTCGAACGGCAACTGAACCTCCTGCTCGGCGCCCTCCCGACGGCCGCGCAGTAAAGCCCTCCTCTCCGTTCCTTCTCACCCGACCACCCGCACAGCGACCATGAAACGTTTACTTTTCGGGCCCATGCTGGCCCTTGTGCTGGGCCTGTCGGCGACCGGGGCCGCACCGGCCTCTGCCCAGCGCCTGGCGCGCTTCGTCGCAGGCAGCGGAGCCGCCGAAGCCGGTAGCGGTGGCGTGCGCCTTCGCGCCACTCTCGGCCAGCCCGTAGCAGGCCTCTTCTCCGGAGCAGATCAGCAGATACGCGCCGGCTTCTGGAGAGCCTTCACCACGGACGTCGGCACGCAGACCGAGACCGAGCCGGTCCCCCACCTGCCCCGTACGTTTCGCCTGCTGCAGAACTACCCGAACCCGTTCAATCCCACGACGACCATCGCCTTCGACCTGCCCACGACGGCGCGGGTCACCCTGCGTGTCTTTGATGTGCTCGGCCGGGAAGTGGCCCGCCTGATGCAGTCGGAGCGCCTGGGGCCGGGCCGTTACCGGGTCACCTTCGAGGCAGCGAACCTGCCCAGCGGCGTCTACCTCTACCACCTGGACGCCGCTTCGGAGAACCGGCGTTTCACCGCCGGACGCCGCCTCGTTTTGATCAAGTGAGGCCCATCCCTTCTCCCCTCACGAAGGGGGCGTCCGGCCGGGCGTCCCCTTCTATTGTCTCGACCGGCTTCGGCACTCACTTCGCGAGCGTCATCGTCCGCGTCTCGACGAACGACCCGGCTTCGAGGCGATACAGGTACAGCCCGCTCGGAAGCGCGTCCGCCGACCACGTGACGGTGTGCCGCCCGGCGGACTGCGGCCCCGCGACGAGCACCGCCACCTCCCGGCCGAGCACGTCGAACACCGAGAGACGCACGGAGGCGGCCTCGGGCAAGGTGTACCCGATGTTCGTGGAAGGGTTGAAGGGGTTCGGATAGTTCTCCGCCAGCGCGAACGTAGATGGCGCGGTCTCCGCGTCCGTGCCTGCCCCCGTCACGGGCGAGAGGTCGGTCTCCCAGCCTGTGCCGCCCGCGTGGCCGCGCCCTTTGGAGGCGGACTTCTCCCAGGCGAAGGCATGGCTGTCCTCGGCCTGCGGGAAGTCGCCGATGACGGCGGCGAGCGTATAGTTTCCGGGCGGAGCGGCGGCGGGCACGTTCTGCCGGAGCGCGCGCGTGAGCGTCTCGCCCGGCGCGAGCGTCCACGTCACCGGCCCCCGGGTGATCGCGACGCCCGGCCCGGTGATCACGATCCAGAGATCGACCGTCTCGGTCCCGGCCGAGGCGCTGGCCACTTCGAGCGTGTACGTGATGCGCCCGCCCGTGGCCGGGATGACGACCGGCGCGGCGTCCGGGCCGACCGTCACCGTGACGAGCGGGGTCGTCTCCGCGCCGTACTCGTACGCCCCGGCGTCGCAAAGGCCGTCGCGGCGGGTGAAGCCGCGCTGATCTTCGGCGAGGGCCGCGCCGTCCGTGCCGGTGCACGATCCGGCGTCCACGGCGGGGCTTCCGGCGAGGAGCGCGTGCGTCGGCGTGGGGCCGCCGTTGTCGGCGAGCGGGCCGAGGACCGACGAGAAGACACTCTCGGGCGCGACGGTCGTGTCGGCGGCGTCCGCCGGGCATCCCGCGCCGCCGCCCACCACGTTCGCGCCCTCCGAGACGAGCGCGCCGGCGCAATCCGCCGCGGCGTCGTCCCGCTCGGCCGTATTGCCCGCGACGAGGCTGCCGCGGAGCGTGACCGTGCCGCCGAAGGACGCGATGCCGCCGCCGTGCGCCGTGGCGGCATCCCACACCACACCGACGCTGTTGTCGGTGATCGTGGCGGCCTCGACGGTCGCCGTTCCCGTATTGCGGAGGCCGCCGCCCGCGCCGCCCTCGAAGCACGAGAGCGTGTTGCCGCTGAGGGTGCTGTTTCGGATCGTGGCCGTGCCCGCGTTGAAGACGCCGCCGCCGTAACAGGCGTCCTGTACGTCCGTGGCCTGGTTCGCCGAGACGGTGCTTCGTTCGAGGACGAGTGTGCCCTCGTTCCAGACGCCGCCGCCCGCGCCGCCTTCGAGGAGGAAACCCGACGCCGCGTTGTTCTCGATGAGGCTCTCGATCAGGTAGAGCGTGCCGCCGTTCCAGATGCCGCCGCCCCTCGGCTGCGCGTCGAAGTCGGAAGCGACCGAGGCCACGTTGTCGCGGACGACGACCCGGGTGAGCGTGAGCGTGCCCGCGTTCCAGATGCCGCCGCCTTGCGCGTTGTCCGTGAAGAGGTCGCCGCCGTCCCGGATCGTCAGGTCCTCCACGTGCGCCGTGACGCCCGCCTCGACGACGAGAACGTGGTCGTGCCCGGCGGAAGCGCCCTTGTACGCGATGCGTTCTCCGGCCCGGAGGAGCGTCACCATCGGCGCGATCATCGCCGTGCGGGGGGCCGCGCCGCCGTTCGTCGGGTCGGCGTCGAGGGTGGTCCGGTCCGCGCCCGCACCGCGCAGCGTGACGTCCGAGCGGAGGGTCAGGTCGCCCTCGTAGAAGGCGCCGGCGCCGAGGGCGACCGTGTCGCCGGGCAACGCCGCGTCGAGGGCGTACGCCACGGTGGCGCACGGGCGGGCGGCGTCGAGGCAGTCGTTCCCCGCGTCATCGCCCGTGACGGACACGTGCCGCGTTTGCTGCCCCGCCGCCGGAAATGCCGCGCTCCCCATCACCATCCATACGATCAAGAACATCCAACCGCTGCGTTTCATGCCGAACCCATTTTTCTTCCGTGAATAAAACCGAACCGTCCTTTCCCCGCGCCGCCGCGTGCGGCTCGCCCGGTCCGGTATCACAAAGGCCGGGCGGACGATCTATCGAGACCCGGAACGATACGACGGGCGAGGAACCGGGTGGAAAACGGTCGGTTCGGCCTATCGACAACCACCGTGCCGTTTCCGCTCGGCAATCCCGTCCCGTCTGCCCTCACCGCTTCGATGCCCCTGCTGACGCCTTCCGAATACCGCCCTCCGTTCTGGCTCCGAAACGCGCACGCGCAGACGATCTATGGGGGGCGGCTTCGCCGCGTGACGGGACCGGCCTACACCCGCGAGCGCATCGACACGCCGGACGGCGACTTTCTCGACCTCGACTGGGCGAAGGGCGGCGCGCAGCGCGTGGCCGTCCTCTCCCACGGCCTCGAAGGCAGCTCGGACCGCGTGTACGTGCGCGCCATGGCGCGGGCGCTCCTCCGCGCCGGATGGGACGCGCTCGCGTGGAACTACCGGGGATGCAGCGGCGAGCCGAACCGCCTCCTCCGCGCCTACCACAGCGGCGAGACCGGCGACCTCGACCTCGTCGTCCGTCATGCGTTCGACCGGCACGGATACGCCGCCCTCGCGCTCGTCGGCTTCAGTCTCGGCGGCAACCTGACGCTCAAATACGTCGGCGAACGCGGCGAAGCCCTCGACCCGCGCATCCGGGGGGCCGTCGCCTTCTCCGCGCCGGTCGATCTCGCCGCCGGAGCCGTCGAGTTGGCGAAGCCCTCGCGCCGCGTGTACATGCACTATTTCCGCCGTTCGCTCCTCGCCAAAGCCCGCGAGAAGGCCGCGCGCTTCCCCGGCGCGTTCGACCTTGCCCGCCTCGAAGCCGCCCGCACGTTCTTCGACTTCGACGACGCCTTCACCGCGCCCGTGCACGGCTTCCGCGACGCCGCCGACTATTACCGGCAGTGCAGCGCGAACCGTTACCTCTCCGGCATCCGCATCCCCGCGCTCCTCGTCAACGCCGCCGACGACCCTTTCCTCGGGCCCGCCTGTTATCCTGCCGAGGCGGCGCGGGCGCACCCCTTCTTTCACCTCGAGGCGCCGGAGCGCGGCGGGCACGTCGGCTTCGTCCGTCCGAACGGAGACGGCGCGCACTGGGCGGAGGCCAGGGCCGCGGCGTTCCTCGAAGCGGCGGAGGGGGCCTGACGCCAACGCCGGTCGATCTCTTGCGGGTCAAGGGCGGCCTTTCGCGCAAAGACGCCCCGGCTGGTCTCCGGGCCCCGGCCCGCTCTCTTGAGGGATGAGCGAGTGCGGAGAACCGGGATGAGGGCGCGCGCGACAGGGGGGAGGAGACGCTTTAGCGTGAAGCCTTTTTCGATTTGCCAACCGTTGATCGCGCGCGTCTCTCGGCGGCCACGGACAGGATCCAGATCAGAACCCACCCGGCCCCGACGAGTCGCCATCCATAGACGAGCAAGACCCCCACGTTGACGGCGTAAAGCGCGTGATAAAACCACACCGGAACCTCGGCGTCGGCGCGTTTGAACTGCGCCGTGACGCCCGCGCCGAAGATGCCGATGAGCTTCAAGAGCAGCATAAACGGTGTATATATCCAGACGACCCACTGCGCCCACACGGCCCCCGTTACGGCGGCGATGACGATGACGACGGTGACCGCGAGGTCGATGAGGACGTGTTTGAGCCAGCCCATGGGCTTTTCAGGGGTTCGGTTCGGAAAATGGTTTCGGAACGGGTATCGACCGGCCTCGGGCGGGCTTTACCGGTTCGGGAGCCGGGGCGCCCGGGGCGCCATGCGCCAGAATGAGAACAGGGATCGAGAAAAGCAAGAGAGCGGGTCTCTGGAAGCCCGGTTCCTGTTTCCGGAACGGACGTTTCGAAGCACCCGGTATTGTGAAACAATGGTTGGTATGGTTATGTTAGGAGCGAGCGTGCGCGCGCCACATCGCACGCAGAGGAAAGCGAAACCGGTCTGGTCGTGGTCCCGGCTCCTGCGGGGACCGTCCGGAGAGCAGATCTTTTTTCACGCGAGTCCATCGTTGACGTCGCCTTGCACACCCGAAGGGTCTGGCCCATTGGCTGTGAGGGTCTTCGTTGCCGTGGGTGATCAGACCGACGCATCATGAAGGCATCTCTGTCGCCGGAGCGGTGGGAACGGGTGCAGCGCCTCTTCCATGAGGTCGTTGACCTGGATCCGGAGGCGCGCGCGGCCCGGCTCGCCGAGGCTTCCGGTGAGGACTCGGCCCTTCGGGAAGAGGTGGAGCAGTTGCTGGAGGCGTACGTGCACGCGAGCGCTTTCCTCCGTGATCTCCGTCCGTTGCCGTCGTTGCCGCCGCAGGCCCCGGAGGCGTCCGGCTCGGGGCTGCGGACGGGTCATCGCATCGCCCGGTACGAGGTGCGCGAGCGGCTCGGAGGCGGCGGCATGGGCGAGGTCTATCGCGCCTATGACACGAAGCTCGGGCGCACCGTCGCGCTCAAGTTTCTGACCTCGTACATGAGCGGCGATGCGCAGGCCAAGGCGCGTTTCCTGCACGAGGCGCATGCCGCCGCCGTGCTCGACCACCCCAACGTCGGCGCCATCCACGAGGTCGGTGAGGCGGACGGGCATCTGTACATCGCGATGACCCTCTACGAAGGGGAAACCCTTCGGGAGAAGATCGCGCGCGGGCCGTTGCCGCTCGACGAAGCGCTCGATTATGCCGTGCAGATCGCGCGCGGGCTGGCCGAGGCGCACGCGCACGGCATCGTGCACCGGGACGTCAAGCCGGCGAACATCATCGTGCGCGCCCCGGGCCCCACCGAAGCGGACGGCCTCGTGAAGATTGTCGACTTCGGGCTGGCCAAGGTGCAAGACGTCGCGCTGACGCGGACCGGCACGACGATGGGGACCGTCGCCTACATGAGCCCCGAACAGGCGCGCGGCGAGGTGGTCGATCACCGCACCGACATCTGGGCGCTCGGGGTGGTGCTCTACGAAATGTTTACGGGCGAGCGCCCGTTCAAGGGCGCGTACGATCAGGCGGTCATCTATGCGATTCTGAACGAGGACCCGCCTCCCATGCGTTCGGTGAACCCGGCCTTGCCGGAGGAACTGGAGCACCTCGTGATGATGTGTCTGGAGAAGGATCGCGCGCACCGGTACACGGCCCTCGTCGATGTGCTGGCAGACCTGAGCGTGCTTCGGCAGGGCGCTTCGGAAGGGGATCGGAGCGCCTGGCCTTCGATAGGCGAGCGGCGTTCGGGCCTGCGCAGCGGCTCCCCGACGGCGATGCCGGCGACGCGCTCGGGACGGCGGCTGCGGGGGGGGATCGGCGCGGCCGTGCTTCTGGCGGCGCTGGCGCTGGCGACGCCGTGGCTCCGGCGGGCGATCCCGGGACTCGGCGGCCCGGCCATGCCCGCGCAGCGCTTCCTGGCCGTGCTCCCGTTCGACAACGTCGGCGGCGATCCGTCCAACCAGGCCTTTATCGACGGGCTCGTCTATACCGTGACGAGCAAGCTCACCGAACTGGAGCAGTTTCAGGAGGCGCTCTCGGTCGTCCCCGCCCGCGACGTGCTGCAGGCAGGGATGCTGGGCACCGCGGCCGCCTCGGAGCGCTTCGGCGTCAACCTCGTCGTCTCCGGCAGCGTCCAACGCTCGGAGCGCGGCGTGCGCATCACCCTCCAACTGGTCGACCCGAAGGCGGAACGGGTGCTGGCGAGTCGCCAACTCGACACGCCCCTGATGGACATCGCGGACCTCCAGGACGGCGTCGTGGTGACGCTGGCGGGTCTGCTGGAGGTAGAGCTGAAGCCCGCCGCCGAGAGGGCGTTGATGGCCGGGCGGACCGCCTTTCCCGTGGCCTATGATTTTTACACACAGGCTCTCGGTTACCTGCAGCACTTCGAAGACGAGAGCAACCTCGACGCGGCCATCAGCCTGTTCGATCTGGCCGTCAGGGAGGACTCGGCCTATGCTCTGGCGTATGCCGGACTCGGGGAAGCCTTCCTTCGCAAATATCAGACGAAGAACGACCCCCCTCTGGTGGCGCTCGCCGTCCGGAACGGCGAACGAGCCGTGGCCCTCGACGATGAACTCGCGCCGGTCCACATCACGCTCGGCATGATTTATTATGAGACGGGGCGCTATGAGAAGGCGGAACTGGCGTATCTTCGGGCGCTCGCGCTGGAGCCGAACAACGCTGCGGCCTATCACGAACTCGGACAGGTATACGCCCGGCAGGACAAACGGGACAAGGCCGAGGAGAGCTATCGGAGGGCGATAGCCCTGAAGCCCTCATACTGGCTCTATCACAATTCGCTGGGGCAGTTCTATCATCGCATGGGGCGCCATGCGGAGGCCATCCCCCGCTTCGAGGAGGTTATCGCGCTTCAGCCGGACAACCCGTGGGGCTACAACAACGTGGGGGTGCAATACAACCGCCTGGGGCGGCTGGACGAGGCCATCGCGTGGTACGAGCAGGCAACGCGGGTCAATCCGAAGGCTGCGCGCGCCACGAGCGTCGCCTACCTCAATCTGGCGGGCGTCTATTATTCGCAGGATCGCTTCGCCGAGGCGGCGCGCACCTACGAGCGCGCCGTCGCCTTGCGGGAGACCGATTATGCCGCGTGGCGCGATCTGGGCGACGCCGCATACTGGTCCGGAGACGCCGAGGCGGCCCGCCGGGCCTGGCGGCGCGCGGCAACGCTGGCTCTCGGACGGCTGGAAGTCAACGCGCACGATGCCGAGACGCTCGGCTTCCTCGCCGCCGATTATGCGCGTCTCGGCGCGCGGGACTCCGCCCACGCCGTCATCGGCCGCCTGCTCGCCGTGCAGGAGCTTCCCGCAGAAACGCTGCTCTCCATCGGGAAAGCCTACGAAATCATGGGCGAGCGCGCCCGTGCGTGGCCGTACATCGAAGCGGCGCTCCGCGAAGGCTACAGCCCGGCGGTGCTGGCCTTCTCTGCCTGGCTCGACGACCTTCGGCAGACCCCACGATACCAGCGGCTGGCGGAGAAGCATGCCTCCTCCCCCGGTCGGGAATAGACGTCACCCGCAATACGGTCGCCATCCCTCACCCTCCATTTACCTTCTCGAACCTCGGGCCGCATCGCCGCACACGGCGGAGGCCCGGCAGACCGGAACGCATCATGATCCTGTTTCAAAGAAGATCCCTCCTCCTGCTGTTCTCACTCGTGCTCGTGGCGGCCTGCGCCCGGAGCGGCGAGCCCGACACGGCGGCTTCCCGGACGGCTCCTTCGCCCGAACTCCAGACGGCGGAGGACCCCTCGGCAAGCGCCTCAGAGGGGCCGGTCGTCGTCACCATTGCCGCCGACGGCTCCTTCTCGCCGGACCCCATCTCCCCCGACCCCGGACAGGTGGTCACTTTTCAGGCCGACGGGCAGGACGTGGTGCTCTGTGTGGACCCGGCATCGGTCTTCGGCGGGGAACGCTTTGAAATCCCGAACGGCGGCGCGGTGGACCTGACGGTGCAGCCGAGCGCGGTGCACGTCTCGTTCGCGTACGTCGCTATCATGGGCGACCTGGCTTCGGAGTGCCGGGGCGCGCGCGGCGGCGAGGGCAGCGGCACCACCGGCCCGTGAGCGGGAAAAGAACCGGAGATCACGGAGTGGTCCTTTGCGGGCCGCTCCGTCGTTTCTCCTTTTATGGGGAAGGCATCGGGGCTTGGGCGGGCTGCCTGTCCGTGCTTCGGAGAACTGACGCGCAATAAATTGTGGGGTATGCCATGAAGAGCCGGATCTATGGCCTATGCCGCGCCGTGGTCGTGTGTGGGATGGGGGCGGGCGTGCTCGCCTGCGGCGGAAGTGAAGGAACGCCCGCCGGCGAATCCGTCGGGGGATCCTCGTTCGTGGCGGCGACGGTGAGCGCGCGCCCGACGGCGGGTCCATCGGGAACCGCTCCTACGGAGTGGGCCTTGCTCGTGGGCATCAACACGTATCCCAACCTCACCAGATTTTCTCAACTAGAAGGGGCCGTCAACGACGTGGAGCGAATGCGGGCTTTGCTCACCACGCGGTTCAGTTTTCCGCCGGAGCACGTGACGGTGCTCCTCAACGAGGCGGCCACGCGCGCGCGCATCCTGGCTGAGCTCGACCGGCTGGCGAGCGTCGCGCAGCCGGGCGACATCGTCGTGTTCCATTACAGCGGCCACGGCTCCCGCCTCGACGATCAGAACGGGGATGAACTCGACGGCATCGACGAGACCATCGTGCCGGTGGACAGCGACCGCGCCGGCGCGCGCGACATCCGCGACGACGAGATCAACGAGCGCCTGGGCAAACTTCCGCCGGGCGCGTTCGTGACGCTCATCCTCGACAGCTGCTATTCCGGCACGGCCTCCCGCGACCTCGAAGGCGGTCGTTCCCGCCGCGTCGTGCGCGACAGCCTGCTCCACCCGACGCCGCCGAGCAGAACGCGGGGGACACCCGCCGCCGACGGCCTCGCCGCGCCCGGCATGAACTACGTCCTCCTCTCCGGCGCGCGCGCCGATCAGCAGTCGAAGGAGTTCAAAAAAGACGGGAGGGCCTTCGGGGCGATGACCTATTTTCTCACCGAAACGCTCAACGAAGCCGACTCCTCGATGACCTACACCGATCTGCGCGACGTCGTGCAGGGACGTGTGAACACGGTCTTTGCCAACCAGCAGCCCCAGCTCGAAGGCTCCTCGTCCGATCATTACGTTTTCAGCCGTGAGGCGCGACTGGCCGAGCCGTACGTGCGGGCCGCTCCGGGCGAGGGCGGGCGCGTCCTGCTGAAGGCGGGGCAGGTCCATGGCATGACGGCGGGCTCCGTCTTCGAGGTCTACGCGCCGGGCGTGAAGCGCTTCTCGGAGCCGAACCGCGCGCTGGCGCGGGTGCGGGTGACGCACGTGGCGCCGTTTACGTCGGAGGCCGAGGTGCTCTCGGGCGGGCCGACGCCGGAGGCGGCGCGGGCGGTCGAACGGGCGCACGTCTATCCCGATCTCCGGATGAAACTCCGGTACGAAGGCCTCGCCGCCTCGCCGCTCCTGAAGGCGCTCAAGGACTCGCTCGACGGCTTGAGCCACATCGAAGCCGTGCCGGAAGGCAGTGAGGATTTCGACCTGCGCCTGTATGAGCGCGACGGAAACGTGCATCTCCGGCAGAACGAGATCGTCTTTTCCGAACCGGTCCCGGTCGAGGAGCCGGAGGCCCTGGAACATCTGGTGAAACAGGTGGGGCAGTGGGCGAAATGGTTCAACGTGCTTGCCCTCGACGATGCCGCGCCGGAGGAGCAGATCGTGCTCCACTTGCGCATCGAGAATCCCGACGGCAACGAGGGGCGGCCCCGGAACGAGGCCGTCGAGGGCGCCGACCTGTGGTATGCGTTCGAGAACCGCTCCGACGAGGACCTCTTCATCACCGGGATCGCGCTTTTCTCGACGGGCGCCATACAGCCGTTCTATCCGTGGCCGCCGGGCGCGGGCGAGCGGCTCAAGGCCGGAACGAGAAGCCGGGAGATCCGCATCCCGAACCTCCGGATCCCGGGCCGGACGCGCCCCTACACGAAGGACATCATCAAGGTCTTCGCGACCACCACCCCCATCGACCTGAGCAGCCTGATGCAGGGCGGCATCCGGGGCGGCGCGAACGACCCGCTCGGGCAATTGATGCTGCAGGCCACCCAGGGCGCCACCCGCGACTTCACGCCGCAGGAGGCGGGCGCGTGGTACACCACCCGGCAGGCGTACGTCGTCCACCGAAAATGAGCGGGACAAGCCGGCCTGCCGGAACCGGTCGATACACGTACGAAAGGATCGCGTCGTCATTCATCAAAGCAACGGTACGAGCCATGTTCTCTCCCTCGATTCGACGACGCGCGGCGACCCGGGCGCTCGGCCTGTTCCTCGTGTGTGCGGCGCTGTGGGCCCCCTCCGTTTTCGCGCAGGTGCGCTCGATCTCCAGCGAGACCCCCGTCACGATCACCTTCTTAAACGCCACCGAGACCCCGGTGGAGGTCTACTGGATCGACTTCGAGGGGCAGGAGCAGCATTACGGCGCGCTCGAACCCGGGATCACCTGGGAGCAGGGCACCTATGAAACGCACGCCTGGCGCTTCAAGAAAGCCGGGCGCGTGCTCGGGGTCTATGTGGCAAACGCCAACGCTCGGCAATATTACACCGTCTATGACGCCGGGCAAAAACCGCTCGGTCCCGCCGACTTTTCGCCCGACCGTGAGGAGCCGGGCCTCCAGGTCTTCAAAGACGGCTTTTCGCTTCCGTATCGCCCGATCACCGTCTGGAGCGCCGAGGAGGTCTACGATCTCAACAGCTCGAATACTTTTTTGCTCAGCTTCGACGCGCTTCTGGAGACGGCGGGGCAGGAACTGATCCTCGCGTTCTCACACAACCGGGTTCCGTGGGGTGCGCCGGGGCCGGACGCGCTCACCATCCGCGTTTCGCCGAGCGACCAGGATTTCTGGTTCCGAACCGGCTTTTACGGGAATTGGCTCGACACGGAGCTTTATTACGAGCCGTCGGAGCAGATCGTGCGAACGGGGCAAACGCAACGGTATACCGTCGCCCTGACCGATGCCGCCGTCACGGTGGCGGTGGATGGGCGGGTGATGGTGCGCGCCTCGCTCGAAGGGGTCGCTTTCGAGCGCAAGGGGCATGTGGGCTTCGTCGTCTTCGGAAACGACGAACTCGAACACACGCGGATCGCCTATCGGAACGTGTCCGTCAGTCGCCCTCCCACGCCGGCGCCGGCAGGCGGACTTGCGGGCGAGGCCGGCGCAAACCGGGACTTCGGCACGCCTGCGAACACGGAGACGCCCGAGGCTTCAGAGGCGGGCCGCTATTTTGCGCTCGTCATCGCCGTCGAAAAGTATTCCGGAGCGACCATCGAGGACCTGACGTTTCCCGTGCAGGATGCCCAAAACGTCGTCCGGACGCTGACGGAGAACTATACCTTCGATCCGCAGAACGTGATGTTCCTCCGCGATCCCTCGAAGGCGGAGATCACCAATGCGCTGGATCGGCTGGTGGATCAGGTCAAGCCGGAGGACAACCTGCTGATCTTCTATGCCGGGCACGGGTACTGGGACGAACGGATGAAGCAGGGCTTCTGGCTGCCGGCGGACGCCGAAAGGGGCTTCCGGGCGAACTGGCTCTCGAACGGCACCATCCGCGATTACATCAACGGCATCCGGACCCGGCACACCCTGCTCATCTCCGATGCGTGCTTCAGCGGCGGGATCTTCAAAACGCGGCAAGCCTTCACCGGCGCCGACCGGGCCATCGAGGAGCTGTTCCGGATTCCCAGCCGCAAGGCGATGACGAGCGGAACGCTGAACGTGGTGCCGGACAAAAGCGTGTTCGTGCGCTATCTGATCAAGACCTTACGGGAGAACCGCGCGCCTTTCCTGACGGCGCGGCGCCTCTTCGACACCCTCCGCGAGCCGGTGATCAACAACAGCCCGCTCTCTCAGGTCCCGCAGTTCGGCGTCGTGCACAACACGGGCGACGAGGGCGGCGAGTTCATCTTCGTGCACCGGCGGTAAGCGGCGGTGCGGCGCTCACGCGAGCTTCTTCGTATAGCCTTCTTCGGCCATGCGTTGCATGCCTCCCGCCAGGTTGAAGACCTGCCGGAAGCCCATCTGCTGGGCAAGGCGTGCGGCCCGCGTCGAGCGTCCCCCGGAGCGGCATACGAACAGGTAGGCGGCTTCTCGGGGCAAAGACTCCAGGCGCGCGGGCAAGTCCTCGCCGATGGGATGGCACAGCGCGTGGGGCAAGGGCGCATACTCCTGCGCGTGCTCTTCGGGGGTGCGCACGTCGATGATGGTGAAAGAATCGAGTTGATGGATCACGTCTCCCGGGGAAAGATCAACGACGTGAACGCCGGTGATGAGGCCGATGAGATCGGACGTAATGCGCCCCCCTTCCTCGCTGCGTCGGCGTACGGAACGGGTAAGCCGGGCCGTATCCTCGTGTTGCCCCATCGATGAAGTGACGAGGGTTTGAAGTTGAGAGGAGATGCCCTCGATTCCGTTCGACAATTCGTTGAAGGCAGAAGAAGCCGCCTGTGAGACTTCCTGGTTTTGGTTGAGGTGCTCCCGTGTTTCTTTGGCGATTTGCTGCATGGTCGTCAGCCCGTGCGCGACGCTCTCGCCGATATCCAGAGCAGCCTGCCCGCTTTGCCGCGCCAGATCCGCCACCGCCTCGGCCACCACGCCGAAGGCGCGTCCCTCCAGACCCGCCCGCATGGCCTCAATCGTGGCATTGATGGAGACGATGTTCGATTTCCGGGCAATGTCGTGGATGACGCCGGATTTCTCCCGGATCTCCTGCAAGATGGTCACGGCCTGATGCAGACTGTCGTTGATCCCATGAAGGGTCTCGACCGACTCTGAGAGCCGGTGAATGTTTGCTGCGCCTTTCGCCGAAATGCTCAATGCTTGTTTCGTCAGCACAAAGGCATCTTTCAGCATCGAAAGATTTTCCGAAACGGTCTCGTTGAGCGCGCGAAGCTGGCGCGCCGTTTCGTCGAGCATCTCCGCCTGTGCGTGTGAGGAGGTGATCAGGGATTCGCGGATGCGCGTCAATAATTGATCGTGCGAAGCCCGGCGTGGGGCCTGCGCACGATCGGAAGCTAAACCATGCATACGTCAGAACTACAAAGGTCAAAATTATAATTTTTCGAGGCTTATCTGCATAGGATTAATCGACCGGGCTCCGGATGTCTTAACCGGCTTTTCAAAACTCGAGGCAGTGGGGGACGGGACGGGATAAAAAAAGTCCTTGCAAAACGTCGTTTGCAAGGACTTCCCGTGGGCCCGACGGGATTCGAACCTGTGACCTCTCGCGTGTGAGGCGAGCGCTCTAAACCGCTGAGCTACGGGCCCTCGTCATAGGGACGAAAGCGGGCGGAACGATACGGCAGGCGGCGGCGAAAGTCAAGGCGCTCCATTGCTTCTTTGCATAAGGGACATGGCCTGTGCGGTATCGGGATGGTCGGGGTAGTTCATGAAGCCGCCGGGCCGGGCGTAAGCCGGGAGCGGCGTCGCCGGGCCGGAAAGGGCCAGGCGAACCTGAGCGTCTCGGGCCCACCACAAAGGCGTCATCGTGCGGGGACGGGCCGCAAGCGTGGTGTTGTGTGCCGGAAAGAGGGTGGCTTCGGCGGCGCTCCGGGGGTGGGGGGTTTCGGAAAGGAGGGTGGCTCCGGCCAGCATGCCGACGATGAGCATGACGATCATGGCGGAGGCCCACGTCGCATAAACGCCGAGGCGTTCGGCCATGCGGGGCAGCGCCGGGTGGTGGGCGCTGCCCATCTCGCAGGCGAGGCGGCTGCGCAGGCGGCTCTGGAAGCCGAGAGGCGCGCGGCACGCCCCATAGCGACAAAGCATCTGCCGCGCCCGGGACAGGCGTTGAACGTGCTCCCAGAGTTGCGCGTTGGCGCGGAGGTACTCTTCGAACGCCATTCGGGCGGCGGGGTCCATCGTGCCGTCTACGTACTCACAGAGGAACTCGTCCAGCCAGGCGTATGCTCCGTCCTCTTTTTCGGCGTGGTATCTTTGAGACATAGGCAAGATGATTACGATTCATCACGCAGGCGCATCCTTTCCCACATATGCCCGGAGGCATTCCAGGATCCCGGGAAAAACAAAAAAAGGCCGGCAGCGTCTGGGCCGCCGGCCTTGGGAGGGCTGGAGTCAGGTTGACAAAAGGGGTTATTCTTCCGCAGGCGCGTAGATGTCCTTGAGCAGGGCCTGGAGCTTGGTGCGCCCCCGGTTGATGCGGCTCTTGACCGTGCCCATGGGCAGGCCCGTGATTTCCGCAATCTCCTCATAGGCCAGTTGCTGCACGTCGCGCAGGACGACGACCTCGCGGAACTCCTCCGGAATCTGCTTGAGCGCTTCCTGGATGTAGTGATCCTGGATGGTGCTCTCGGTGTGCTTGTCCGGCGCAAAGGTCTCGTCGGGGATTTCGACCTCGTACTCCTCATCGTCGCGGTTTACCGACTGCAGGGAGTAAAGACGGCGCCGTTTGCGCTTGCGATACTCCGAGCGGGCCAGGTTGCCGGCGATGGTATAGAGCCAGGTCGAGTACTTCGCGATGCGACGATACGAGTGACGGTTGCGATAGACCCGCAGGAACGTTTCCTGCAGCAGATCCTCGCATTCCTTCATATCCCCGAGGAAGCGATAAATATAGTTCGTCAGCGGATCCTTGTACCGGCTCACGAGAATGTCGAAGGCTTCGACGGTGCCCGCCTGAAACTGCGACATCAAATCTTCGTCGCTCATCTGGGCAAGGGTCTCGTAGTGCCGGTTGTTCGGATTGCTCTGCCCCGTCTGGCCCGTCGCCGAGCTTTTCAGAGTGAGCGTCTTTTTGCTGATCTTCTTGGGCTTGAGTGTATTCGTCATATGTCTTCCTGCTTTCCAGGTAAAGAGTGCAGGCACCCTTTCTTATTCCGGTTCATCGTGTCAGCCGAGGGCGTCCGTGTCGGATCCGGTCCGGCGGACGAGCCGCCGCATCATCAGATCCAGCACCAGACGTTCGTTTCGGCTGCCTCCTCCCTTGAGTTCGTAGTCCGCCGCCAGGAGGGTGGCAAAGGCCCGTTCGAGCGCGCCCGGGCCGTAGCGCTTTAGGCTGAAAAGGTACTCTTTTATAAAGTAAGGAGAAACCCCGATACGCGCGGCCATCGCCTTGTCGCTCATGCCGCGGGTCTGGCATACTGTCAGTTTCCACAGTTTCGTGAAGTAGGCTGTCAGTACGGAAACGATCATGAGACCTTCTCCTCTACCGTTAGAAGCTTGTCGCAACAATCGTTCCGTTATGCGCATGGCGTCGGGGTAGCGCCCTTCGCCGATGGCGCGCTGGAGCTCGAACACGTTGTGCTCCCGCGTCTGCCCCGTTGCGGCGATCACGTCTTCGCCGGTGAGGGTCTCGCGACCTCCGGCGAACGTGATCAATTTCTCGATCTCGCTGTCGGCTGCGCGCAGGTCCGCGCCCACGTATTCGGCCAGCATCTGTGCGGCGCGCGGCTCGATGCGATGCCCCTTGGCGCGCACCTGCCGGTCGATCCACCCGGGCATCTGTTTCTCGTAAAGCGGCTTGAACTCGGCCCAGGCCGCATGCGCCCGAAGCGCCCGGTACGGGTGCGCCGAGAGGTTCGGTTTGCCGCCGCAGACGAGGAGGACCACCGCCGAAGGGTTGGGGTGCTCGGCATATGCCTTGAAACGGCGGTTGTCCTTGAGCTTCTCGAAGTCGCGGATGACCACCACCCGGCGCTCGGCCATCATCGGGAAACCGGCGCACAACGACAGCGCGGAGGCGGCGTCGGTTTCGGCGCCGTAAACGAGGTCGAAGTTGAAGTCGCGCTCATGAGGGGCCAGCGCATGCTCGATCAGAAGCTTCTGCAACGTGTCGATCAGAAACCGCTCTTCTCCATAGAGGAAGTAGAGCGGTTTGAAGTTGCGGTGCCGGAAAGCAGTCTCCAGAGCTTCATATGTCAGACCGGCTTGCGCCATAGCGAGCGTATCGTCGAAACGGAAAGTTCTTTTAAGTTAAGGCATCCGGGCGTCATTCCTATGTCACGACCGTTGCTTTTTTGTCTAAAGACGGTTGGAGCCGGATCGCGAGGATCGGCCCCGCCCCACGCTAACGTTAACGATGCGCGCGCCTTTTTCGTATGGAAAAATGGAAAAGAACAGCGCCGGCGTCCTTTTCGCCGCCTTTCCCGTGCGTCGGGAGCGGGCGGCGGAAGTTACGGAGGCGAATCACTTCGGCAGATCGCTCGCGCGCGCCGTCAGGTGACTCTCATGCAGCCGGTAGCCGATGGCGCGAAGGCTGTCGGCGTCGTGCTGAATGACGGCGTGCACGTACGCGTACACGTCCTGCGGCACGCCGCCGACGCTTCCCGTGCGCGCCCACTGTTCCGGCGTCAGGGTGCGGAGAAACGCCGTCAGCGCCGCGCGCGCGGCCTGCGCACGTTCGAGGAGCGCGCCGATCTCGGCCTCGTTCCAGGCTTCGGACGTCATCAGCGCCCGCCGGTCCGGAGCCTCGAGCGCCGGCGTGTCTTCCGCTATGATCCGCCGCAGTTGAGGCAGGTGCACCGAGGCGTCGGCGGCGGCCAGCGCGCCGTACTGCTCCTTGATGGACCATTCCCCTTCGTACGGGCGTCCTTCGAGCGCCCAGTCCGGGATCCGGGAGAGGAGGGCCTTCTGCGCCTCCAACTCATCGATCAGGTAGGCAAGCTGATCGAGTTGCGCCGCGCGCAACGTGTCTCGATCCGTTCCCATAGGCTTTTCGTCCGGGCGTGGACCCTCAGGCGGAAGGCGCGGCGGTCTCCGCTTCGAGCGCTTCCACGTCGTGCGCGGCAAGCCATTTCAAAAAACTGCGGTTCCGGAGGCTGTGGGTGTTGTTGACGGGCTGGAACTCCCAGTGCTGACCGGGTTGCCGGTTGCGCTGCGCCTCCAGATAATCCAGCCGGTCCCGGAGGCGTTCGGCAGGCATCAACAGGCGTTCCAGCCCGAAGATGGCCTCGTCGCGACTCTGGAACGTCAGGTCGTATTCCTTCGACATGACGATGGCTTCCTCCGGGCACACCTCCTCGCAAAAACCGCAGTAGATGCACCGGAGCATATTGATCTCGAACCACTCCGGCTCGCGCTCCTTCGGCCCGTCGATCTCGTGCGACTGCATGGAGATGGCCATCGGGGGGCAGGCGCGGGCGCACAGGTTGCACGAGACGCACCGCGGGCGCCCGTCCTCTTCCACCAGCACCGGACGCCCCCGGTAGTTGTCCGGTGGATACCACTGCTCTTCCGGATACTGAAACGTGTACATCGGCTCTTTCGTCATCTTGCGAAACGAATAGCCGAGTCCCTTCAAGGCTTCCGGGAGGTAGATCCGTTCCCAGAAGTTGAACTTCCGCTCGTTGGGTTTGCCGGTATTGGCGGGAATTCCGGGCATATGCGCGATTCGGTTGAATGACTCAAGCAGACCTCAAGATAATGCTTTTCCGGCGTCCATGGGCGACGGCGGATGATAAGACCTGTTGAAAAATGTAGTATTTTCAAAAATTCTTGAAAACGGGAAGAAGCCCGTTTTGCGCCGGACGAAAGAGACGGGATCGGTGGAGACGTCTCGCGTCGTCCCGGAAAGGAGACGCGGGCGTCAACCATCGTTGGCAGGATTATTTGCGTTTGAAAACGATGGTTAACGGGACGCCGGTGAAGCCGAATGCGGCGCGGAGCCGGTTTTCGAGATAGCGCCGGTAGGGCTCCCGGATGCCCTGGGGATAGTTGCAGAAGAAGCTGAACACCGGCGGATCGACGCGCACCTGGGTGGCATATTTGATCTTGACGTACTGGTTGCGATACGTCGGCGGGTGGTGGCGGGCGATGGCGGTCCGGATCACCTCGTTGAGCTCGCTCGTGGGGATGCGCCGCTTGCGCTCCTGCGCCACTGCGAGGACCGTGTCGAGCAGTTTGAAGATGCGCTGTTTGGTGACGGCCGAGATGGTGATGACGGGGACGTAGTCGAGCGTTTTGAGCCGCTCGTGGACCAGCTTCTCGAACTGCCGCGCCGTGTGCGTGTCTTTCTCGATGAGATCCCATTTGTTGATGGCGACGACGAGGCCTTTCTTCATCTGTTCGGCCTCCCGCAGCACGCGGATGTCCTGGGCCTCGAGGCCCTGTGTGGCGTCGAGCAGGAGCACGGCGACGTCGCAGCTCTGGATGGCGCGTTCGGTGCGGAGGTGCGCGTAAAACTCGACGTTCTCCCGGATGCGCTTGCGCTTGCGCAACCCCGCCGTATCGACGAGGACGATCTCTTCCCCCTGATATTTGAAGGCGGCATCGACGGCATCGCGCGTGGTGCCGCCGATCTCGGTGACGATGGACCGGTCGCGCCCGAGCAGCGCGTTCGTCAGCGACGACTTGCCGACGTTGGGCCGCCCGATGAGCGCGATGCGGACGCGGTCGTCGTCTTCCTCGACCTTTTCCTCCGGCGGAAGGGCCGTCACGACGGCGTCGAGCAGGTCGCCGGTGCCGGAGCCGTTGATGGAGCTGACGGGGTAGACCTCGCCGAGGCCGAGTTGATAGAAGACGGCGGCTTCCCACCGCCTCCGGTCGTTGTCGGCCTTGTTGGCGAGCACGAGCACGGGCTTGTCGGATTTGCGGAGGAGCGCGGCCATCTCCTCATCGAGGTCGGTGACGCCCGTGGTCACGTCGACAACGAAGAGGATGAGGTCGGCTTCTTCGAGGGCGATGTGAACCTGCTCGCGGATGGCCGCCTCGAAACGGTCCGCCGAACGCGACACGAAGCCGCCGGTGTCGACCACCTCGAAGGTGCGGCCGTTCCACACGGCTTCTCCGTACACGCGGTCGCGCGTCACGCCGGGTTCGTCGTGCACGATGGCGTGGCGGGACTCGGTGAGCCGGTTGAAGAAGGTGGATTTGCCGACGTTGGGCCGGCCTACGATAGCGACAAGCGACATACCGGAGGAGTTTGCGTTCGTCGCACGGCGTCGCCGTACGTGCGTCCGGGGATGGGCGTCAAAAATGCCCGACCGAACCACGCAGAGGTCGGGTCAGGCACGCGAACGGGCGAAATGCGCCCGCCCTTCGTTCACGCCGGCGCGCGCGCATTTGATCCGCACAGAGGCGCAAATGCATCCAATATTCCCCGTCAGAGCCGTTCTTTGTGCTCGATGTACAGGGCGCGGAAGAGCATGAAGGCGGTTTCGGCGGTCTCGGTGGTGAACCAGTAGTTGACGCCCGCGCCGACGGCCGCGCCCGCGATGGGGATGGTCTGCGCGAGCTTGCGCCCGAGGAGGTTCTTGGCGATCTCGCGGGGAAACTGCCGGGTCTGATCGCGGAAAGTGCCGCTGACCCGGCCCTTGTACGCCAGCTCGTTCGCCACGGCGGCCGCGGCGACGCTCACCTCGCGGAGGGCGGCGTTCTTGGCTTCCTTCCCGCCCGAGGCGGCGACGTTGAAGATCGAGAGCACGAGCGGACGGTACTCGGGGCCGTGCATCGGAAAGCCGAAGATCGCGCCGATCTGCTGGATGAGCCGGAGGTTGATCGTGAAGAGCAACGGGATGTCGGCGGCGATGAAAGCGATGCCGCCCAGCCCCGCGCCGCCGCCCTCGACGGCGGCCATGACGGCGTGCTGCGAGAAGAGGCCGCGCGCCAGCGGGTCGAGCGTTTCGAGCGGCGCCTCGCGCAGGTCTTCGATGCGCTCGACGTCGAGGCCCTCCTGACGCGCCTTCTCGAGCAATCCGGCGGCGTCATAGGTCCATGTGGAGGCGTCGTTGAGCATCGAGAGGAGCTGCTCGACGGCGGCGCCGGCCTGATCCTCGAGGTCCGGGGAGACGATCTGCCGGACGACCCAGTCCACGGGCTGCATGGCCCAGTTGACGGCCTGCATCACGAAGGACGAGTCCCGGTGCTGCCAGCTTTCGATTTCGCGCTGGACGTCGCGTTCGTAGGGGGTAAGGCGCATGGTCTTCGGTTCGGGGCGCGGGCTTCGCCGGATGCGCCGCAAACCCGGGGCACGAGAGGTGCGAAACGCCGTCGCCTAATGCATGAGCTGGTATTTCTTGAGCAGCCGGTACATGGTGGCCCGGCCAATGCCGAGTTCGACCGCCGCGCGGTCCACGTTGCCCTCGCAGAGGCGATAGGCCCGCTCGACGGCTTGCTGCTTCAATTCTTCGAGCGAGACGATGTCGGCGCTGTCGTTCCCGAGGACGATCCCGGAGACGGCATGCCGGGCCTCGCCGTCGCCACCGTGTGTACTACCGGGGGCGGGTCGAGGTTGCGCCGGCGCGAAGCTGCGTTCGGCGGCCTCGGCCAGGGTCATACGCTCGCTCCACGGAGAGATGACGTTGCCGCTGTTGAGCATCAGGTCGGCGGCGGTGAGCTCGTCGCCGTCGGAGAGGAGGATCGCCCGCTCGACGGCGCTCTTGAGCTCGCGCACGTTGCCCGGCCACGAATGGTCGAGAAGGGCCCGGCGCGCCTCCGGCGAGAGCCGCTTGTCCTTGAACTCGGGGTGCGCCTTCGTATACTCCCGGAGGAAATAGTTTGCCAGCAGCCGAATGTCCTGCCCCCGCGCCCGAAGCGGCGGCAACGGAATGGGGAACTGGAAGAGCCGGTAATACAGGTCCTCGCGGAACTTGCCGTCACGGATCATCTGCACGATGTCCCGGTTGGTGGCCGAGATGACGCGGGCGTCGAAGTCGATGGTCTCGTTGCCGCCGACGCGTTGAAGCTCGCCCTCCTGAAGCGCCCGGAGCAGCTTGGCCTGCAGGTCGAGGTCGAGCTCGCCGATCTCGTCGAGGAAGATGGTGCCGCCGTGCGCGCGCTCGAACTTGCCGATCTTTCGGGCGTGCGCGCCGGTGAAGGAGCCCTTCTCGTGCCCGAAGAACTCGCTCTCCATCAGCTCGCGCGGGATGGCCGCGCAGTTGACCACGACGAAGGGCCCTTTCTTGCGGGACGAGCCGTAGTGAATGGCTCTGGCGACGAGCTCCTTGCCGGTGCCGCTCTCGCCCTGAATGGCCACGGTGATGTCGCCCCGGAGCGTCTTCTCGATCATCTTGTAGACCCTCCGCATCGGCGCGCTCTCGCCGATCATGCCGCCCATGCCGTAGCGCCGCGTGACCTCGCTGCGGAGCGTGTCGAGCTCCCGCTTCATCGAGACCTTTTCGAGCACGTTGCGCACCACCTGGTCGAGCTTGACGAGGTCGTCCTGCCCTTTGGTGATGTAGTCGTACGCGCCGAGCTTCATCGCCTCCACCGCCGTGTCGATCACTCCCTGCGCGGAGACCATGACCACGTGCACGTCCGGATGCTGTGCCCGGACGCGTCGCAACACCTCGATGCCGTCGAGCCCCGGCATCATGATGTCGAGGAGCATGAGGTCGGGCCGGTCTCCGGGCAGATGCCGGAGCACTTCCTCGCCGCTGTCGAAGACCTTGACCGAATAGTCGGGGTTCTTGTCCAGCCGGTAGCTCAACATGCGGGCGTAGTGCCGGTCGTCATCGACGACGAAGATCCGGTATTTCATAAGGCTCCGTTCGGGTTCTCGGAAGGGTGGGAGGAGAAGGCGTCTGCGAAAGCGGCGGCAAAGACGTCTCAGAATGGGATCGACCGTCACGACGAGAATCTTAAGGCAATGCGGGGGACGCAGAGGCAACGCGCTCGTCATTGACCTTCACGGCGTTTCTCGTGATATTGACGGGGACGGCTATGCGGAAAAATCCCACCGATCCACGGAAGACGATGAACACACGGCCCTTCGGCGGCGGGCGCGTCCCGCTCCGGTCCTCACGATGGATGCCCCTCGTTCTTGCGGCCATGCTCGCGGCAGGTTGTGCGGGCGGAAGCGCCGACCCCGCCGAAGAGGCGGCTTTTCGCGCGGAGCTCGCCGCCTTCCGGGAGGCCCGCCTCGACGACCTCACACAGCCCGACGGATGGCTCACGCTCGTGGGGCTGCACTGGCTCCACGAGGGCGAAAACACCTTCGGAAGCGATCCCTCGAACGACGTCGTCTTCCCCGAAAAAGCCCCCGCGCACCTCGGCGTCTTCCTCGTGGCCGGCGCCACCGTGCGCGTGCGCATCGCGCCGGGCGTGGCGGCGCTTCACGACGGCGCGCCCGTGACGGAGCTCGCCCTGGCCACCGACGCGGAGCCGGAGCCGACCGTCCTTACCTACGGCACGCTCTCGTGGCACGTCATCCGGCGCGGCGACCGGCTCGGCGTCCGCGTCAAGGACCGCGAGAGCCCCACGCGCACCGCCTTCCACGGCATCGAGACGTTCCCGCCCGACCGCGCGTGGCGCGTGCCGGGGCGCTTCGAAGCGTACGACCCGCCGAAACCGATCCCCATCGCCGACGTGACGGGCCGCATCTTCGACGAGCCCTCGCCCGGCGCGCTCGTCTTCGAGAAAGACGGCGTCACGCACCGCCTCGACGTCATCCGCGACGGCGACGAGCCGAAATACTTCGTCATCTTCGCCGACGAGACGAACGGCCGAGAGACGTACGGCGGCGGGCGCTATCTGAAGGTGGACGAACCCCCGCCCGGCGACGACCGCGTGGTGATCGATTTCAACCGGGCGTACAACCCGCCGTGCGCCTTCACGCCGTACGCCACGTGTCCCCTCCCCCCGCGCGGGAACCACCTCGCCCTCCGCGTCGAG